>WNGR01000009.1_pt1 | contig 230856 bp, 231 predicted proteins | sample 5407581 | NCBI WGS metagenome assembly WNGR01 (sample SAMN13153383, study PRJNA577476) | soil metagenome | isolation source: 80 cm soil or saprolite under Garry oak tree replicate 2 | place: USA:California | collected 2016-06-15
GTTGTACATCCACTTGCGCGTCACATCGGCGCGTACAAGCTCGGCCGCAAATCACGAGATAAGACATCTCGCAGACCGAAGGCGAGCCCCTGCCAACACTGGGAGAAGTCACCGGGGAGGTTGGCGAATCGCTCGACCGTTTGCGCGAATATGTCAATGCTCAGGGCATCACGCTTGAGTACGACGCAAGCATCGCACCCGCGCTTGGCATGGCGGGCGGCACAACGATTCGCATTCTGCCTGGTCAGGCACAGCCAGAAGAATTCTCCACCTTGGTGCATGAACTCGCTCACCTGATGTTGAAGCACGGAGAGCGTAGGACAGCCACAACCAAAACCATCCGCGAAACCGAAGCCGAAGCCGTAGCTTTTGTGGTCGGTAAGGCAATCGGGCTGACCACATCCACGGCCAGCGCCAGCTATATCCAGCTTTATCACGGCAACGCGGCATTGCTGATGGAAAGCCTTGAAGCCATTCAGCAGACCGCCGCCGTAATCCTTGCGGCATTGAAAGTGGAAGATGCTGTTTCACAGGAAATGCCAGACACCAGCGCAGAGCCAGCGCCCGAACTAAAACGGGCGCATCGCTCTCACAAACAACCGACAGCCACCACGGAAGCGGCCTAGCCGCTTCCATCACCCCCGCTCATGTGCGCGGACAGGTGAGGTGTGCCTGTCCGCATGACTTCCACTCATCAACAGAACGAAATGGAGAATTGTCATGTCGAAAGCCGTTGCCGTTACCAGCGAATACCGCAACCTGCCGCTTGCACAGTTGCAGGAATCACCCACCAACCCGCGCCGCCGTTACGATGAACGGGCGCTCGAAGAACTCACCGCCAGCTTTGTAGTGCAGGGAGTTCTGCAACCCTTGCTTGTCCGCACGGTCGATGACGGCAAGTATGAGATTGTAGCCGGAGCACGCAGGTTCCGCGCCGCCAAGCTGGCCTCACTCGTTGAAGTTCCTGTGCGCGTGGTGGAACTCTCCGATGCCGCCGTCAGAGAGAGCCAATTGACGGAGAACTTGCTCAGAGAAGACGTGCATCCTTACGAGGAGGCGTTGGCTCTGTCCGGGCTTTTGCATCTTGAGGGAACGCAGTACGACGTTGCCAGCATCAGCGCCCGCTTGGGTAAATCGCCGTCCTACGTCACCACCAGGATTCGTTTAACCGAACTTGACCCATCTATTGCGGAGGCATTTCTTGCAGACCAGATCGGTGTCGGCCATGCGTTGGAAATCGCCAAGCTGCCACAGCCGCAACAGCTCAAGGCGTTTGACGCCGCATTCCGCACCGTCTGGAATGGCGGCAAGGAGTCTCGCGTAGTCCTGCCGTTGCGTGATTTTACAGTGTGGATCGAGCAGAACATCTTGCTCTCGCTCGATTCCGTGCCCTTCGACAAAAACGATGCAGCGCTTTTGCCGGAAGCGGGTAGCTGCGCCGAGTGCTCGAAACGCACGGGATTCAACACCCTGCTCTTTGGGGAAATGAGCCAGCGCGACCAATGTTCTGATAGCACTTGCTATCAGACCAAGATCGGGGCACATGTCGCACAGCAGATCGCGGCAAAACCCAAGCTGGTACAGATTACCGCCACTTACGGAACACGGGGCGATGGGCCTGTATTGGGGCGCAACCGCTACGTTGCCCTCAATCTTGCCAAACCTGCGAAAGCAAAACAGCCGCTCTCGCCGTACCAGAAGCCATGCAAACACATGGCCGAGGCGATTGTGGTGGACGGCGCGGAGCGCGGCCATACTGTCAAAGTCTGTGCGGAACCGAGTTGCACGATTCACTTTGCTGACCGTGCCAACAAAACGACCAACTCGGAGCAACTGGCGAAAGAGCGGGAACTACGCCGCAAGCAACTGGAGAAGCAGAAACTTGAAATTACAGTGCGGTATCGCACATTGGCCGAAGTACTCAAGAAGGTAGGCGCACCGCTCGACCGTGCCGACCTTGCGCTGGTAGCCAGTGCCACACTCGAAAAGATGGAACCATTGCGCCGCGAAGCACTGGCGCGGCGGCATAAGATGGTTGATGGTTCCACCAGCGAAGTAACCTATCCGCAGGTGCAGAAAGGGCTGGCTCTCTTGCTCCGGCAACTGGACGAAAGCGGGCTATCCAAACTCATCGTGGAAGTCGCGTTGCTTGGCAGTGTGGAATCGGCATCGCAGGCGGAAACGGATGCACTCAGCGCGGCGGCCAAGCGGCATCGCGTGGATGTTGAGAAGGTGCGGAAGAGTGTCGAAGCCGAGATTGCCGCCAAGCAGGCAAAGCAAGCTGCAAAACAGAAACAGGCCGCCAAGAAGAGCGTGGCAAAGGCCAGCAGGGGCAGCCTAGAAACGCTCTGTTTCATTTGGCGTCCGGCATCTGACTGGACGCCTTTTTCGTTTTGCAACGCCCGTCTACCCGCCCTCTTGCAGTGCTTCCGCTTTCGCGGAAGGTCGCAATTGCCCACCCGCCGGGCTCGGCACCTATTCGGCTTTCACGTATTCCGCAGGGGTGACGATGCGCGTTCCCTTGTAGGAGCCGAGAGTCAATAAATCTTTATCCCCAGCAACGATCAGTGCCGCCTTCGCCAGCGCCGCGCACTCCAGAAACATATCGTCTTTGGGATCGCGGCATTCCTTGACTGTACCGCGAATCTTCACATGGACGGCACGTGCCATGATTGCGCCCAGAGCGGCGTTCACCCGGCGCGGCTCCCACAAAAACTTCTCGGTCAAGACCCGGAAAATCTCCGCGCTGATCTCATCGCAACTGGCAATTACGTCCTCGCTCATGGCTTTTTCGAGCGCCAGAGTCGGAGTTCCGCGATGCTTCGCAAATTGAAGCCCGGAGACCCAGACATTTGTGTCGATGACGACGATCACTCGTTGACCCGCAGTTTGCGCCGGCTGGGCTTTTCAGAACGAACCTCTTTGATCAGCTTTGGCACATCGGCCTCAGTGTAGCCGCTGGGGTTGCGGCTTGCGGCATATTCCCCGATCTCCGCAAGAGCCATTCGTGACTGCTGGGCGTAGTAGGTGCGAAGGGCCTCGCGAAATAGTTCGCTCATTGTGCGGCTGTCCCGCTGGGCCAGAGCCTCTGCTTTTTGCGCAAGCTCGGGTGGCAGGCTAATCGTGTAAACCTTCGATCTCCGTGTAGTGGCCATGGCAAGATATTACATTGTAATGGATTCCACTACAAGAGCCGAGTTTTCATCACCTATCGGTACTGCTCATTCGAACAACTCCACGTCCGCCACCTTGCGAGCCTCCGCCATTGTTTGCACGACGCAGAAGCTCTCGATATGGTGGCTACAGAGCGGAGTACACGGAGCTCTTGTTGGGGTATCCGATGTGTAGTATGTAAACAGGATCTTATGGCCTGTCGTCTCTCATCTCTCGCTTTCTGCGGTGCTTAGGGTGCACGAGGTAGGCGACGCCGATGCTGACCAGATACAACACGATCATGGGCGCGGCAAACATGCACATGTTCATGATGTCGGTGGTCGGTGTGATAATGGCGGCGACTACGAAGATCACCAGGATCGAGTAGCGCAGGTTGCGCCACATCCAGCCCGGACTCACGATGCCAAACAAGGCTAGGAAGAACACCAGGATCGGCATCTCGAAAATGACGCCGAGCCCGAGCACAATCGTTATGAATAGATCGGTGTACTCGTTGATGGTGATCATTGGAGCAAACTGCTTGCTGTAATCAACCAGGAAATCCAGCGCCGCCGGATACACCATCTTGTAGGCAAACAAGCCGCCGGCAACGAACAGACCTACCGTACTGATCATGAACGGCGCAACGTAGCGGCGCTCGTGCTCATACAGCCCTGGTGCAATGAAGGCCCAGATCTGGTAGAGCACGAACGGGGAAGCCACGAAAATGCCGACAATCAGACTGATCTTCAGGTACATATTGAAGGGATCAGTCGGATTCGTGTAAACGAGCTGGATTGGCAGGTTGTGGCGCTTGAGCGCAAAAACAATCGGTGCCTGCATCAGGCAAAAGATCTGCTCATGCCACCAATAACAGGCAAAGAAACCGGCTGCGACCGACACAATGCTCAAGATGATACGTTTGCGGAATTCCTCGAGATGCTCGAGAAAGCCCATGGAGGACAGCCCTTGCCTGTCCCTGAATGTGTCGCCGAGACTTGCCATATCTGCCATTCGAACCTTTGTGAATCGAGCTTAGCTGCCCTGCAAGACAGAGTCAGGAGCAGTCGGTGCCGGTGCGGCTACGAGGGGACTTTCGGATGAACGCGCGGTGACACTCTGCGCCTCGAAAGCCTTTTCCGCCGTCCGCATCAACCGCTCGTGCGCAGTATCGATCTCTGAGATGGCCGAGGCGACGGCCGCCGGGAGCAGGCTCTGTGTGAACGAGGAGCTTCGCTGCGCTCCAACCTGCAGGGTGTTAGGGCTTGGAGCAAGATCGGTATCCACCGTTTCGATCTCGCTGGCCAGTTGCTGCTGGAAGTTGTTGGACGCGCGCTTGAACTCGGCCATGAAGCGGCCAACCTCGCGCCCAATTTCGGGTAGCTTCTTGGGGCCGAACAGGATCAGCGCCAGCAAGAAAATGAAGATCATCTCAGGCATTCCCAGATTCATAAGACCCCAGCCAGCATTAGTTCACCACTGACAATCGACTTCAGGCACGCAACGCCGCGCCTCACCCACGCCATTCTTTCAGTAGACTTAAACGAGGCCGCCACACCCGGCCATAGCTCACGATTGCGCGATGCGCGATTACTTGCTCGCCCCGTTTTCCGGAGCGGCGCCCTCGCCGTCTTTGACGGCGCTTTTGAAGTTCCTGATCCCGTCGCCAAGACCCTTGCCAAGCTCAGAAATCTTCGACGGTCCAAAGATGATCAGCGCGATCACCACAATTACCAGCAGTTCCGGTACACCAATCTTTCCACCAAACATCTGCGTTCTCCTTTTCTATTGCCTTTCAAGAATCAATAACCATTCGGGCGGGGAGCAGGAGTGGCGCCAGTCAACATGTTCCGTAAGGACTTAGATCGGGCGCACACCTGCTCAGTTAAGCGATGGCATAAACACCTCGTCCGCGATTTCAATTCCGAAGTTCCTGAGCCTATTAACCCGGCGTGCTTTGTCACTGACAATCCGAATTTTGTTAGCGTCAACGCTGCGAAGGATCTGGGCGCAGATTCCAGCGGAGGTTACCTGCTGAGCGATCGATGCCGACAACACTCCGAAAGGATCGTCCCGAAGGAACGGCAGCCTCGCCTTGTCTGCATACTCTCCGAGGGAACCCTTCGAGTTTGATGGAAGAAACACCACGATCCCAGCACCGTCGTGATACATCGCGTCTAGCGCCTGATGATACGTCGCCCCCATGCACGTAAGCAGTGAACTATGTATACGACCAAGCGAAGTAGACGACTCAATTCGAACCAATGGGGCGCGTTCAGCGAAGCTCTCGGGAGTTCCCTTCGTGAGCGCCACACTCTGGCCACATATATCGGATTCGAATAGCGTCATCTCAAATCGCCCGTACCGCGTTGACACATCGCTACGACCCTTCTCGCAAACGTGATTTTCCGTTGAGAGCCTGTGCCGGATTACATCGACCAGACAAACCCCCTTGATTCCGGTTTGTGATTCGAGTTGCGTCGACCACGAAAGCAATTGGCTGGTTGAATGGTCGCGAGCTACATCGCATACGAGCGCTCTTGGCTCTACGCCCGCGAGCTGCATTAGATCGATCGCGCACTCAGCAGGCCCCTGCCGCCTCAACACTCCGTGTCTTCGGGCAGTTACAGGAACTAGTGAATGGCGCGTCTGACCTGTCAAAGAGAGTGCGTCGGAAGGTGGTGGTGCCCCAAAAGCAATGCCCATCGTGAATTCATCCTGCAAAGCTGCAGGCACCTGAACTGATCTCAGGTCCGATGCCGTGACCGCAAGACAGAGCAGCCCTCCCGCAATTTCCTGGATGTGATGCGCCATCTGTGCAGACAGGCGATCCGCGGCAGCGATAAGGTGGCAAGTGCCTTCCAAGTCCGGATCGTCCGCAACAAGCAGAACCCGGCCACAGCGTATTTCCTCGGCGGCTGCTGGGATATCACACAACATCGCCGTAAGTTGAGTTAGCTCAGTAGCGGTTATCACGCTGCCCTCCAGTAGAGGTAAACGATGCGATATCCTGATACGCGCCGATCTTGCCGACATTGACTTTAGAAGGCGACCAGTTCGTGTCGTCGTGGAGCAGGCGAGCAGCAATCCGGAAATTGCCTTCCCTGAGCAGATTTCGTATACGAGTGCTGGAAACCACGCCGCCATCCACGAGGACCGGATCGTGAATCTGTACCCCAAATCCACACTCTCCGCCCATTTCAATCAACTGCCTGCTATCCCCTGAGGCGTTGGCCCCAAACCGAAAGTCCGAACCCTCGTGGATTTCGCGAATATGCAACCTTCCTACTAAAATCCTCTGAATGAATTCGCGGGGAGTCATTGCCGCTATCTCGGGCAGGAACTGCAATACAATTGTGGCCTCAACACCTAGAGACTGAAGTTGATTGATCTTCTCTGGGAGTGTTGTGATGAGTCGGTCTCCTGAGTTGATTTTGAGCAACGAAGCTGGAGAACGGTCAAATGTCACAACTGCGGGCGTCACACCTAGCTCTTTCGCCCGCTGAACTACGGCCCGGATAATCCTCTGATGCCCACGATGAACGCCGTCGAACTTGCCAACTGCAATTACTGTCTCAATCTGTTCAGGAATGGCTTCGAGATTGAAGTAGACCATCATTTTCTTGGGCTCCCTTGGCGTATCGCGACGCAAAACTGATCTACATTCCGCAGTACATTGTTGTCACAAGTCGAAGCCTCGGCGACAGGCAGAACCCGAGGCGAACAGCACCCCTGACGTTGCAGTGCTCCTACGGGAGCACGAGGAAATCCCCTGTTCCCGGAGTAATGCCAAGTGTGCGGCCCCAACGATTGTAAGAGCCGCAAACTTGTCTCTTTGACCAGCTTATTCTCACGCTAGAAAATTGCAGGCGATGCCCGCTATCTTTCGGAGGTAACCCTCGACGCCCGAATCGCTAGCTGCCAACATAGGCGGCAGGAGGAGGCCCTTGCGCTTCCTTCGGCCCACCAAAGGTCTTCAAGACACGGAAGTTGACTCTGGTTCCTTGCGCGCGATTCTGCGCTCCCGACTCGAAATATGAGTTTGCAAAGAACCACAATCCACGCCCCCCAAATTGCACGCCAGGCCCTGCCCCGAAGACACGTTCGCGAGAGTCGGAGACAGATAGACCATTGATCTTGTGATCTGTGATCTGATGCACTGCGTATCCGTTGAACCCAATACGCACTCCCTTGGCAACTTCGTACGACGCTGCATAATTCTCATGAATTGCTTGCCCCGCCTGTGTGCTCTTCATGTGATATCCAGCGAATGGACTATCGTTCTCGCTATTCCACAGGTAATGGATGCGCGCGCTAACCTCCCACTTCATAGAGTGCTTTACCGGATAGTAGGTGAAGGCATACCAGGGATTCACACTTACGGTATTGTTGCCGGGATTCAGCATCCGAGAAGAACTGTACTTGCCTGTAGGAACAACAATGTCGACCGTAGCGCGGTGGAAGAACATTCTGCCACCGAAATTCTTGGGGTTCCACATGATCATCAGAGGGGAGACCGTCAGGTCTCCAATTCCGTGAACGCGGGCCTCGCCCGCGACTGCCGAGGTGAGTCCAACGTTGACGAAAGGCACCAGCGCTTCGACTCCGTAGAGGCCGCCCAGAACCCGATGCGTGGAATAATGACAAATGTGTTGCAGTGCAACAGTAGTTTCAAGAGTGTTGGTTCCTGAAAGCGTATCGCCGCCGGCGTTCTTCATCTTGCCCGCAAAGGAATACGTGGTGTACTGCTCCACCGCGTAGCCTGGACCTGCCGGTCCGTCTTCAAAACTCGTTGAGCCAAGATTACTGACTGGGAGGGAGACCTGAGAATGGCAGACATTCCCGAACATCGTCAGCACAACAGTCAAACATATCGCCGATGCAAAGTTCCTCATTTTATTCATGAATGGCATCCTTTAGAATTAAGTCTTCTACATTGATCGAGCATCCATACGACAGTGCGATGAGCATCCTGCTAGTGGCGTGCTGCCAGTGCAAGCATGCCGTCAGCCCAATTTCGGCATGCTTACACAGATGTACAAGCAAGTTGCACAGCCAAACTTCATGCTGTGCGGAACAGCAGTGTCTGCCCTGCAATTGTGCATTGCAGAAATACAGTCACTGCGGCATGGTGATCGGAGACTGCCGCCGCATGATTTCCCTTGGCTCTGCTACTTCTTGTCGGAGTGACAAGAAGTACAGGCAAATTCCTTCTTGTGATGACATCCGTAGCAGAAATCCTTGGGTTCCATGGAAGGCTTGTGCATCCTATGACAGTTTGCGCATTCTCCAGCCTTTTTGTGTGCTGGAGTCTTTGGAAGATCGTGAGGGTTTACAGTGCGTCCCTTTTCGTCGGTTAGAGCCTTGCTATTCGCTGTCTTCTTGGCAAGGTCTTCCACGGTTCCATGGCACTTCAAACAGAACTCCTGGGGATAACGCCTCGCGCGTATGACGGCTTTTGGCTCAGAAGCCTGCTCGTGCGCCTTCTTCAGGCTTTCGTTATCGTGACAGCTCGTGCAATCTCCCATCCCAGCCTTGGCGTGCTTGCAGGCCAGCAGAGTGTCGTTCTTCATCGATTGCACATACTTGGGGTGGCAGCTTGAGCAGTCTGTAGACGGTTGTGAGACGGTGTTTTCCTGCGGGCCAGCAGCGCGCGGCGAAGCAACAGCAAGATTAGCCTGACCGAGCAGTGTAAGTGCCGCGGCCAGGAGATACGGAAAGATGTGATTACGCATGACAACTCTTCCTAGTAATTGAAATGAAAGGGTGCGGTGAAAGCAGAAGAAGCACTACTTTCACCGCGGGTGGGGTCAGTTATGACCGGGTGGCTACACTTTCACGCCGGCGACGTGTTTTGCTGCCAGAAAACCCGAAATGCAGGCGCGTCCAAGACTTCCGATATCCGCAATCATGTCGAACTCGAGGGCGTTGAATCCGCCTGCGACGTTTCCGCAGGCATAAAGGCCAGGCATCACCTTGCCGTCTTTGTCCACCACCTGGAAGTTGTCGTTGACAAGAGCTCCACCCTGCGCCACCAGGATGCCGACCGTCGTGCGCACGGCATAGTAGGGCGGTTTGTCCAGGGCGAAGAACTTCTGCGGATCCTTGTAGAAGTCTTCGTCCACGCCCTTCTTCGCCAACTCGTTATATCTCTCAACCGTGGCTTTGAAAGTGTTTGGACCGAGGTCTGCACCGATACCGAGTTTGGGGCCTTCCTGGTTCATCTTCGCGGCCAGCTCTTCGAGCGTGTTAGCCTTCAGAATGACTCCCGCTCCGATCAGCTTTTCATTCGCTTCCTTCGTATTGAATGGCAGTACAAAGGGGATTCGCCGTGTCGTCATGCGGCGGCAGACTGTGCCAGCCAGGTTTTCCAGCACATCATCATCGCGCCACTTTTCGTCGAAGACGGTCCACATCATGCTGCGCGGTTGCATGAACATCGCTTTGCCCACTGCTGCGAAGGTGGCGTCTTCGTTCATGAAACGTTCGCCATGGGCGTTCACATACAACCACGCTTGACGGGCTACGCCGACGAAGTCATAGCCGAGTTTGAGCGCCTCAGGGCTCATGCCGTCCCAAGTCATCGGGCACAAAGGCCACGAGTCCATTCGCGCGCCAGCCCACTTGGCCATCTGGAAGCCGTCACCGGTATTCGTCTTCTTTCCATAGATCTCACGAATTTGGTCGGCTTCCGGCAAGTACTTCTTGATCATCTCGTTGTTACCTTCAAAACCGCCCGTGCACAAAATCACGCCCTTGCTAGCCTTGATTTTGATGTATCCCTTGGGGCCTTTGGCAATAACGCCAGTGATCCGTCCACCTTCTTTAATCAAATACTTTGCGGGGGTTTCGTAGGTGATCTCGAAGCCGTTGTCGTTGATGTGCTTTTCAAAGGCGTGCTCTGCTCTGCCAGCGGGCAGAATAAGGCCCGTCGGCTGCCAGTTCACATAGGTTCCAGGCCGCTTCTGATCGAGCTTCATCTCGGGGTGAGTTTCGATGGGAATGGTATCTGGATCGATGCCCTGCTCTTCCAGGATGTCCAACCACCAATCCGCTACCTTCGGGCCGTACTTGATCACTTTGTTGATCTGGCGTTGGTCACAACGCCAAAGAGCAGAATGTGCCTGCGCAGCAGCGAGTTCACCCAGATTGAGCTTGACGCCTCTCTTCTCGTAGAGCCGTCCACCGGCGAATCCGAACCAGGCTCCGATTGCACGGGACAGGTCGGGACGGGAAGGATCGTACTTCGGCTTGGCGATCTTTTCGATCGCGATCACTTTCGCGCCGGTCTCAATGGCGGCGGCAATACAAGGCATTCCGGAAGCACCGGTCCCGACGATCAGGATTTCAGTATTGAGAGTTTCCACAATCTGGGAATCCGGCACGGGGGAGGGCTGCTTCTCAAAGTCCCACACTTGATCGTGCAGCGCCACGCCAGAGGTTGGGGATGCGTTGGCCCGATCAGGCTTCGTCGCAGCTGAAAGAATTGCTGGTGCCGATAAAGCACTGGCGGCGATGGCTGCTCCAGTTCCCGCGAGCATTTGGCGACGCGACAACAACGTCTTAGTATTTTCGTTTTTAATATCTTCAGACATGAGATCTCCTTCTGCTTCATTCGATTTACGATTGGGCAGAACAGCGTAGAGCTATTAATTAAGTTCGGACTAAGCGGCTTTATCTCGCGCAACTCTGTCTGCAGGACACCCGGCGCGGCTCCGTTAGGAAGAAGGAACCATGCACAGCGTCTTGCCAGCAGTCTCCCCCTTAAGGAAGAGAGAGTGTCTGTACGAGTAAAAGCTTGTTGGGGAGTAGTGCAGCTGGGTTGCCACACGAGAAGTGTGGAGTTGTTCCCAGAATGAGCAACTTAGGAGGGAATTGGGATGGCTGACAGCGAGAGAATTGCAATATTGCATTGCGCGGATGCAAGATCAACGGGAACTCTGATCTTTAGAGCAGTCCATATCGACGCATCTTGCGCCACAGCGTGGTAACGTCAATCTTCAAAGCGGCAGCGGTTGCGGCCCGGCTTCCGCCGCACTTGGCAAGGGTATTGACAATGATTTGCTTCTCTCCCTGTTTAAAGTCGTTACAACGATTCCAATCCACACTCTGGTCGGCAACTGCGGTTCGAGACTTCGTGATTTCGGGGGGAAGATCCAAGGAGGTAATGACCTTTCCTCGCGCAACCACCACAGCTCTTTCGATGGCATGCTTGAGTTCGCGCACATTCCCTGGCCAACTGTACGCAATAAGCTGTGACAGTGCCTCCGGGGAAATGGCCTCAATGGGCTTGTTGAAACTACTGGACACCTGTTGCATGAAACGCTGCACGATCGCGGGTATGCTGTCCCGGCGCTCGCGAAGCGCAGGGAGCTCGATAACGAAGGAATTTAACCGAAAGTAGAGGTCCTGTCGGAATTCTCCTGAGGCTGCCAGGTTCTGCAGATCGCGATGCGAAGCAGCAAGTATTCGGGGACTCACCCGTATCAGCTGAGTGCTTCCAACCCTCCGCATTTCTCCATTCTCCAGAACTCTTAGCAGCTTTGCCTGGATACTCAATGGCATCTCGCCTATCTCGTCCAAGAACAATGTTCCACTGGAAGCCTGTTCAAAAAGTCCCACTTTGTCAGTGACTGCGCCGGTGAAAGCTCCGCGAACATGTCCAAATAGCTCCGATTCAAGCAGAGTCTCAGTAAGCGCGGCGCAGTTTATAGATATCATCGGCTTGTTACTTCTTGCACTTTGGGTGTGAATTAGGTTGGCCACGAACTCCTTGCCTGTTCCCGTTTCACCGTGGACAAGAACGGGAGAGTTCAATTTCGCAATGCACATTGCGTGTTCAAGCGCCTCCCACATTGCCTCCTCGCGAATGATGAAACTGCTCTCGTCCGCTAGGTCCGCAACCCTTTGCCGAAGCGAGTTCTCTTCGACCGTCCGGACGGATCCTCTGGTTAGGCCCCGTACCTTCGTTCGCTGAATATGCCATTGACGGTGGAGTTCATACTGCTGTTCCCTGAATTCCCTCGCAGCACTCGCATCGGCGAAGCCATAGTCCGCCCGAAGGCCCTGTGCCTCATCTCCCCATCGCTCGGCGTCCTGTCCTAAAACCTCGCACTCTGAGTGGCCTTGAGCGGCACATCTTATCTCTTTGTAGTAGGCCTCAACCCCAAAGCGTGCGCTGCAATAACCGCTGGCAAACGCGATCGCCCACCAGCAAACTGGGACCTCGCTTTTTCCAAAATTCGTCTTATACTGCTCAGCCTCAACCGAGCCCAGATAGTTGGATTCGAAGTGAAATGCGGGCGGCTCGGTGGCGTGTGTGTTCACATACTTACCGAATCCCACGACCTCGTGGAAGCGTGTGGCGATGGAACTGCCCGAGTCCACTTTTCCGAACAGCTGTTCGGAGGTCAGATAACTGTGAAAACCATGCTGGTAACCGAATTGGCCTAATATCTTTCTCGCTTCATCAACGCCGAGATGCTCCAATAGCAGTTTCTGAAGTGCTCCGAAAGAGGACGCGGTCCAGACGAGCATGCGCTCGTCCTCGCAGTAGATCTTGCCTTCAGTTGGACGGAATTCAAGCATCCCAAATAGATGCAGATCTTCTCTCTTCATGGGACCTCATTGTGAGCAATCGCTGAAGAATTATACTTTGATCCAGACACAAGAAGAACCATGCGGACGAATCCATGCTCTTGCAGGCTTCCTGCCCCGCGTAGGGTCCCCAGATCATGCCAAGCGCAGCCCGTCTACCCAAATCAGAAAAAGCGATCCGATTGGAGCACTCTCCGAAGTAGGTCGTTGACTGTCGAGATGTTAATGCATTCGCGCGAAGAAGGTTCATCCGAGGATACTGATCCTCCACGCAAGGACAGAGCCTCGTAATCTCGCGCACTTCCGCGCCCACCATATTCCTCGAAGCAGTCCCGTTGGAGGTAACTATGGACTTCTTAGCGCGCTACAAGCGGCGCGACTCGAGAGTGGGAGAGGCGCTGGTGGAAACGTTCTTGGCGGGAGTAAGCATGCGGCGGGTCGAGGACATCCCCAAGGCACTGTGGGGAACCCGGGTATCACTCTCAACGATGAGCGAGTTGTATCAGAACATCTATGCGCTGATCGGTGAGTGGCGGCAGCATCCGATCGAAAAGCACTTTGTGTAAGTGTACCTGGATGGCGTTTAGCTGCAGCGAAGCTGGAGCGATGAAGTCCGCAACGTGATCGTGCTGGTCACCGTTGGAATGGATGAGGAAGGCTTCCAGCGTGTGCTGGGCGTGAGCGAATAAACCCAGAAAGATCGGGTAAGCGGACGTCCGGAAGCTGAATCCACTACCGAAAACGTTGGAATCAAACATCCGCCGCCCAACTTTTCGGACGTCCGCGGCGGAAGGCCGTGATTGCCCCTCCCGACGGACTGGCACGGCTGCGCCGCGCATTACGCCAGTATCTCTGATTCGTAGCTCGGAAAGTTTTGGCTTTTCGCGGAAAAACATTCCGTCCGCCAAGTTTGCTCCTGCCCTATCGTCGCTTCTGACATTCAGCCGGGAGCGGTAGCTCCCCGAAAACCCTAAAAGCAGAGGAGTCATATGCTCACAAGTCTCTCATTGAAAACACCTCGCCTCCGGAATGCCCGAAGGCTGTCGCTCCCGTCACTGATCCTGCTCTCCGCCTTGCCGGTCTATGCGCAGGCGACCGGCAGCGACCCCTGGGACAATGCGGTCAATGTCCTCAAAACGGCCTTTACCGGAACCATTGCCACCGGATTGTCGCTGGTCGCCATCGTGGTTGGCGGGCTGATGTTCGCCTACGGCGAGGGCCAGTCCAAGCGAATGCTTGCCGGGATCGTCTTCGGCGTGGGTATGGCCATCGGAGCCGTCAACTTCATGGCTTGGCTCTTTCCGTAATTGCTGGTTCACCTACGGGATCAACCAACAAACCACTTCGAGCAGAAAGAAGACGTCATGGCAGAGGGCGGTTCACGGCAGAACAAGGTGTACAAGGCGATGAACCGCCCGCTGACCATCCTGGGCGCGGAACGGCGGCTGTTCTTTGTCGCTCTTATCTCAGGCGGGTCCGTCTTCTCTCTGATGCACTCGCTTCTTGGCGGCGTCGTGCTCTTCATCGTGGGCGTGATGATTGCACGCATTGCCACCAAGCACGATATCGAGATTCTCCGCGTCCTTTTCAACTCCAGCAAATTCCGCAGGCGTTACGACCCCTTGAAGTGGGAGCCAGCGTTCATCACGATCAGGAGCCGCCGTGTTCAGGACTAGCAATATTACGAAAGATTGGAAGGGAGCCGGATCGTTCGCCGCGCAGATCAACCTGTACGGCTTCTGGGATGAGCACTGCTTTCTGACGAAATCAGGCGATCTTGGCTGTGCGCTGCGTGTCGGCGGTATCGACGACGAAAGCCTCGACCATGCCGGATGCGACTATGCGGTCAAGCGGCTGGAGGCGGCTTTCCGCTCGCTCGATGATACGACCCGGCTGTATCAGATTCTATTCAAACGCAACCATCCGGAGATTCCACACGCCGAGTACGAAAACCCGCTGGTGCGCGCCACCGTGGGACAGCGTCACGAGTTCCTTCAGTCCACGGCTGAACGCTTGTACTCGATTGAGATCTTCTGGGTGGTCATGATCGACGGCAGCTATGCCAAGGCAGGCTTGCTGCGTGCGCTGGCTCAGTTGCCAAAGCATCCTGGCGCGTCGCTTCGCGACTTGTACGCGCTGTTTTCGAGCGGCAAGGAACGCACGCTCGTGTATGAGCAGATTGAGCGCGACCGGGTGCGCTTAGGGCAGAAAGTACAGAGTTTGAGTGGGCAGCTCAATGACCTCACCGAGGTCGAGCTGCTAGGGGCGGAGAAGACCTTCCGGCTTGTCCAGCGTCTCGTCAACTTCCGCCCCTTCAAAATCGAGGCGGCGCCGCTCAGCGGCGCCCGCCATCTCGACTGGCAAGTCTGCGATTCGGAGCTGGAGGCGCATCGCGGCTTCCTGCGTATGGACGACGCCTATGTCCGCGTCCTCACCTTGAAAGAGCTGCCCAGCGAAACGCGACCCTTGTTGTTGAAGGGGCTGCTCGACGTACCGGCGAACTTCCATGTGGTCACCGAGTGGCACCCGGTCGATAACGCGAAGGCCCGCAAGGAAATCGCCAGCCGTCGCCGTCACCACCACAATTCGAAGACTAGCTTTGTCTCGAATCTCCAGGATCGGCAGAACACCGGCCCGCATGACGAACTGGTGGATGACTCCAAAGAGGCTGCCATCGCGGAACTTGGCAGCGCGCTGACCGCACTGGGCATGGAGGGCAAGAGCTTCGGCGAGTTCACGCTCTCAGTCGTGATCTACGACGAGGACCGCCTGAAAGTGGAGCATGCAGTCGCAGAGTTTCAAAAGCTCTTTACCCAGCACGATGGCCTTCTCTATGAAGAGCGCTACAACCTGCTGAACGCTTTCTTTGCCACCGTGCCGGGCAACCGGCAGTTCAATCTCCGCAAACAGTGGGCACTGAATTCGAATTATGCCGACCTGTCGCTCTTGTTCACGGTCAATGGAGGCTCACAGTGGAATCCACATCTCGAACGCGAGTATCTCGCGGTGCTGGAGAGCACGCACGGTACGCCCTACTATCTGAACTTGCATTCAGGCGACGTGGCCCACACGTTACTGCTTGGTGCAACGGGGTCGGGCAAGAGTTTCTGTCTGTCTTTCACCCTTCAGTCGCTTCAGAAGTATGACCCATTGACTTTCATCTTCGATCTTGGTGGCAGCTATGAAATGCTGACGCGGGTCTTCGGCGGGACGTACTTGAATGTCGGATTGAAGAATCCCGGTTTCACCATCAATCCGTTCTCTTTGGAGCCAACGCACGAAAACCTGAATTTTCTGTACCTGTTCCTGCGCGTGCTGATTGAAGCCGGTGGCCGCTACGAGTTGACCACGGCGGACGAGAAGGCGATGTTCGCGGCCATCGAGCGCGCCTACAAACTGCCCGCCGAGATCCGGACGCTCACCAACTTCGCATCCATCCTCGGACCGCTCGGAGAGCGTTTGCACCGATGGACCCAGGCTGGCCAGTTCGGGCATCTGTTCGACAACGTCGAAGACACGCTCACGTTCTCACGCTTCGAGACATTCAACTTCGACGGCTGGTCGGAGTATCCCGATGTGCTGGAGCCGCTGCTCTTCTACGTCCTACAGCGCGCCTCGTCGGAGATCGAGAAGCCCGCGAATATCGCAACCTTCAAGGTCTTCGTGATCGACGAAGCCTGGATCTTTCTTAAGAACAAGACGATTCGCGACTGGATTACGCGTGCGGAAAAGACTTGGCGCAAAAAGAACGCGGCCATGATTCTTGCCACGCAGTCGGTCGTGGAATTGGCCGCCTCGGACATGCTGCACATCGTCAACGAGTCGTGCCCGACGAAGATTTTCCTGTCGAACCCGAACATCGACCGCAGGCTGTACGGCGAGACCTTCCGGTTGAACGACACCCAGCTTGAGCTACTGGAATCGCTGGTTCCCAAGCGCGAGCTGCTGCTGATGCAACCCCAGGGAACCAAGAAGTTGGTTCTGGAAGTTGATGCCCTGACGTACTGGATCGCCACCAACAACTCTCGCGACAACCTGCGCAAGCAGGAGTATTTCGCCCGCTTTGGACCGGAGCAGGGACTGCTGCGTCTGGCCCAGGACTTCCCCAACCCAACCAAAAACGAGGTGAATCGATGAAATGCTTGCCCATCATTCCGCTGGTACTGGGCTTGGTTGCGACCGTCGCACACGGTCAGCAGTCAGCCCGCATCGTCAAATACCACGCCAACGACATCGTGGGTGTGCGCGCGAAAATGCGCTACACCACGCTCATCCAGCTTCCGGCGACGGAGAAGATTCTGGAGGTCGCTACCGGCGACAAGGACTTCTGGATTATCGACGCCGTGGGCAACTACTGCTTCCTGCATCCGGCGAAGGAAGGCATCCACTCCAACCTCAACCTGATTACCGACAAGGGTACGGTCTATTCATTCACCCTCGACGATGTCGAAGCGGCCGACCCCGACCTGAAGGTCGTCATCGAACCGTCCGATCCGTCCTCGCTCGCCGCCGCCAATGGCAGCAGCAAGCTGGTGTCGGCAAGTGAAGTCGATGCCGCGCGTGCCCAGGCGCAAATTGCGCAGAACCACGCGGCACAGGCTGTCGAACAGTTCCGCTCGGACTATCCGACGCAGGCATTGAAGTTCGACTACGCCTTCCACAATGACAAGCCGTTCGAGGTTTCGGCCATCTACCACGACGACCGGTTCACCTACATCAAGTCCACGGCTTCGGAGAAGTTCGCTGTCTATGAGCTGAAGGACGGAAAGCCCGACCTCGTCACCTTTCAGTTGAAGGATGGCACCTACGTGATTCGGACGGTTGTCGATCATGGGTATCTCGAGATCGGCAAGCACCGGCTGGAATTCCAGCGGAAGGGATTGTAGGTGGCACCGATGCCAGAAGAAAGGCAAACACCCGAAATCCAGACGCCACAGGCCCCACCGGCGGTGCACGACAAGCGCAGCCTGCCAGAGGGGGTTGTGCCGAAGCAGGCGCAAGGATACGTCATCGCCGGACTCGCCGTCCTCATCCTGTTGGCGGTGATGTTCTCGAAGAATCATGCCAGTCCCGCTCCGAAGAGCGCGGTGCAGGCGCCGATGGTGGTGTCCACTGATGCCAACCAGCGCAAGATACGCGAGCTGGAACAAGACTTGAGCGCCGATCAGCGCCAGGTCCAGCGGGCACAAAAGGCCGGAGGCAATGTTGCCGTGCCTGGCAGCAACGCGTCCTCCACACCGTCCGGCGATGCAACGGCTCCTGCCACGCAGTCGCCTCTGCCGCCAGCAGAGCCGCCCCGCGACCCGGTGAAGGATGCGGAACGGGAGCTGGCCTTCAGGTCCCGCTTCGTATCGAATCTCGTCTCTGCCGATGTGGGCACCACACGCCCAGCGTCGGACCAGGCCGAATCCGGTAGTGCGTTAGCTGCTCGCTCAGCCAGCTCGTCGCCGCAGGCTTCTGCTCCGCTCCCTTCTGGAAACAAGCGCGCACCGGAGGTGAACGTTAATTCTGCCCATGGCCAGCCCTATGTGGTCTTTGAGGGCACGATCATTGACACGGTACTCACGAATCGCCTCGACGGCGAATTCGCCGGGCCAGTGAAGGTGATGGTGACAAATCCTGTCTATAGCCGGGACCGCCAGCACGTGTTGATCCCCGAGGGAACCTTCATCCTCGGCGATGTGCAGAGGGTCTCGAATTTCGGCCAGAAGCGGCTGGCCGTTACTTTCCACCGGTTGCTGATGCCTGATGGCTACTCCGTTGATCTCGACCAGTTCCACGGTCTCGACCAGATCGGAGATACCGGCCTGAAAGACAAGACCAACAGCCACTACCTCCAGATATTCGGTACGTCCATCGCGCTGGGGATTATCTCTGGCGCAGCCGAGGCCACAAACAACAATGCCGGATACAACATCTCTGGCAGTGAAGCTTATAAATCCGGCGTCGCTTCCAGCCTCTCGCAGTCGAGCGCGAACGTGCTCGACAAGTTCATCAACATTCCGCCGACGATCACGATTCGTGAAGGCCATCGCATCAAGATCTACATCACCCAGGACATGCTGCTGCCGGCATACGAGAATCACACGATTCCAGGTGACATCTAATGCGCGCCACTTTGCTGCCGATCTTCGTTTGTCTTGCGTTAGCGATGGCAGGCTGTGACGCACCGCAGCCGCCGAAGCCATCCCCGTACAAGCCCAGGGTCAATGGCGAACAGCAACTCCGCGACTCGCTCGCTCACACCAATCCACAAACTCGCCGCTGATTAAGGGCGGCATAGGAGAACACGATGAAGTCACCGAAGATTCTTTGTCTCATTTTCTTCACAGCGACGCTGCTCGGAACACCGGCCGCACATGCGCAGTGGACGGTCTTCGATCCCACCAACTACGCCAACGCGCTGAACGAGTTTCATCAGCTGCAGCAGACGTACACGACTGCCTTGCAGACACGGGACCAGATCATCACCACTTACAACCTTGCCTACCAGATGTCCCGGATGCCGCAGAACCTCGCAACGCGTTACAAGTCGGACTTCGCGCAATGGACGAACCTCTCGGCTCCGAACAGCTACGGCAACACCGCTGCGTGGGTGAATGCGCTGAACATCGGCAGCCCCACGCAGGCGTCACAGGCGTACAACAGCGCCGTTGTGCAGGTGCAGCGGTATCCTGCGGGCACCTATTCTTCGCTCGATTCCGCCACCCAGGCGTTGATTGCCAATCAGTACGCGACCTCGGAGCTGACGCAAGGCACGACCACCAGCACGCTCTCCACGCTGGGAACCATCCGGTCGAACTCCGAGGTGTTCTCACAGAAGCTCGCCAACCTGGAGTCGGACACCTACTCCACCGATCCCAACCAGCAGACCTCGAACGCCCTGCTCGGCAAGATCAACTCGGCCACGCTGCTTCAGATTCATTCGCAGCAGGACACTAACCAGATACTTTCCGCTTCCGTGCAACAACAGCTCATCGTGCAGAAGCAGCAGATCGACGCGCAGAACCGGGCCATCAACAACGCGATCTACTTCCAGCAAAACTTCCCTATGGTGACGCAGAAGGTCGCGAACGGCGTGAGCAATTCCGTACATAGCATTTCGCTCAGCATCAGTGGAAGGTAAGCGATGGGACAGAATCCATTCACGTTTCTTGCGCAGGCGATCTCGCAGCTCTTGAACGCCAATAGCGCCTCTATCGAGTCCACGGGACTGAATATGTTCCGTGGGCTGGCGGTCATCCTGATCGTCTGGTTCGGCGTGAAGTCCGCTCTGTCCGCTGCCCAGGGGCACGGCGGCGGCTTTCACTTTGCCAAGTTTGCCGACCTGATCCTGATGATCGCCTTCGGTCTGGGGATGCTGACCTACTATTCCTCGCCGATTCCTGGCACCAGTTACAGCTTCAGCGACCTCATCACCCAGGAGGCTTTGCATCTGTCGGCGCAGATCGAGTCGAACCAGACGCAGACCATCGCCGATGCCGTCACTAACGCCGAACAGCAGCTCGGTTCGCCGCCCGGAGTCTTCAGCTTTCACGAAGAGCTGACCTTCATCGTCATCGCCGTTGCACTGGCAGCAATGGAGGGCGTTGCGTTCGCCGTGGTTGCCTACGGATACGTCGCTGCCGCTGTGTGTGTGCTCACCGGTCCCATCTTCATTCCATTCTTCATCGTTCCGAAGATGGATTGGCTTTTCTGGGGATGGTTCAAGGCGTTCATCGGCTTCAGCTTCTACCAGGTCATCGCCAGCGCCTTCATCTTCATCTTTGCCAAGGTGCTGCTGGCGATGCTCGGTGTAATCGGGCCGATCACCCTTTCCAATGCCTTCACCATCCTGCCGGCGTTGTTTGTGACTCTCGCCATCTGCATTCTCGGCCTTGTAAAAATCCCGGAACTGACGGCCTCGATTTTCGGTGGCCGCTCCGGCTCCTGGGTCAATCCTCTGGGGTAAATAATGATGACACGCGAACCATTTCCGATTACTGAGGCCGGGCACAAGTTCCTGGAACTCTACGCCGAGCAGGTTGTCACCAACACCTATCTGAAGGTCGCGATTCTGGTGCTGGCCGTCGTGGCGTGCGTCTCGCTCTTCCTTTTATATAGGGCGCAGACCGCGGCGCTGCGTCTTAAACCGCTCGTCATCTCGATCACCGATGCCGGGCGTGGACAAGTGATGAACTACGCCGACTTCTCCAAGGTTCCCGTCGAGCGCGTCGGCAAGTACTACCTTGCCCGCTGGACCGAGCTGTACTACGGCAGAAACCATTCGACGCTACACCGTGACTTCTCCGAGTCGCTGAACTTCTTCTCGAACGACCTGCAAAGCGCGACGCTTTCTCGTGTGAACAAGGCGAAGACTCTGGAGAACTTCCTGCTCGATCCCAGCGCACCGAACGTGGACATCGAGATCAAAGCCGTCGTGCTGGAGGACACCCGGCAGGCTCCGTATCGCGCGCACGTGGAATTTGAAAAGGTCTTCCGCTCGTTGGGCGACCAGCAGGAGCAGCGGCGCGAGCGCTGGACGGCAAACGTCGTTTACGGCTTCCGCGACGAGGTTCCGAACGAGATGCTGCTCACCAATCCTCTTGGCCTCGTCATCAGCTACGTCCACGAGGACCAGGCATTCGGAAACTGACGATGAATGCGTTGGCGGTAGTCCGATCTGCGTCTTCACCGGAGCCTGGCTGGGATGCTCCGCTTTCCGAGCGCCATTCCTCCAGGTGTTGTCCTGCCATTACCTCGGTCACCCGCTCGGTGCTGATCCCGCGCCCGGCGGGAGCTGCGCGCCTCTGCTTTTCCGGTTCCTTCCACAACAAATCTCCCGCGCGTATGGCACGCGGCTTCGTCCGTGACGGGCGAGATTTCTTGCGGCTCCTTCCCCCAAAGCGGCCCTTGCCCTTGGGAGCGGGGCACACTCGCTGAGCTTCGCAATGGGTGTCCCGAGTGAGATTCGGGCCAAACCAAACGGAGGAAATGATCATGGCACTCTACGAAAACAACATCCGGCTCAAGGGCTTCCTTGGTAAAGACGCTGAAAGCAAGTCAACCGCCAGCGGCAACCAGTTCACCGTCTTCTCACTGGCCACCAAGTCCAGCTACAAGGACAAGCAGTCTGGCGAGTGGGTCTCGCACACCGAGTGGCACCACATCGCCTCGTTCGGACAATCCGCCGAGATCGCGAAGCTGCTCAAGAGAGGCGACTACGCCGAAGTCGAAGGCGAGCTGCGCAGCTCCACCTACGAAGCCGAGGCAGCGAGCGGCAAGAACACGAAACGCCGCAGCTGGGAAATCCGCGCCAGCGTGGTCCGCAAGCTCGACCGCCCGGCCGCATCCGGCTCTGAGCCCACACCCGAGGATGATGCCGCGTGACTGGCATCGCAACCTGCCCGGCGGGGAGGCACCAACTCCCCGCCTTCACTCTTGCTGCGTTGCTACTGGTAGGGAGGAGTCCGATGCTGTCCAATGCCGTCTTCGTCGCCACGTTGATCTTCCTCGCGCTGATCGTCTGGCTCAGTGGCGAGCTGCGCTTTCTCACACCCTGGCGCAGTCTGATTCTCCACAGCTACCTGAAGAGCATCGCGCTGTACTGCGCAATGTTATTCGCCAATATCCTCGGCCTCGCCATATGGATTGAGCGCAAGTTCTTTCTCCGTGACACAGGCCGCAAACTCAGACACCTTGACCAGGAGATTCACAGTGGACACTCGGAACTCTCAGAAGAAATCACCTCGCAGTTCGGCGAAGAGTAAACAGAACACAACTGGAATTCCCGAAACTGAGGGATACCGTAAACCACTCTCCGACGCAGACGACGAAGAAAACTACATGGATCATTCCTTTGATCACGTCGCCCGAGTTCGTGCCGCCCGGGAGGCGGCGCAACGCCAGATGGAGTCCTTCGGAGATGTCTCCGAGTACGACATCACCACCATTCAGGGACAGTTGAAGGAACAGCCAAGGGTAGCCTCACAGACCGCACTCGACTTTGAGAGCGAGGACTCGGCCGAGCGCAAGGAGAAAGAGTAATGCGTCTTGAAATCCCAGATGAGATTCCGCGCCGGCGGGCGACCGGTGAGCGAAGTTCTGAGCAACCGCTCGAACCGTCGCCAGTTGAGCGTTATCGCGAGGCACTTGCCGCCATAGCTACCGACCGTCACACGGTGCCGCACGCCCCGCGCAATCGCCTGCGCGAACCCGCGCCACCAAAGGACAAGCGGCACGCGATACCGGATGACCGCCCGACGGACCAGCGCCCGCGCAGGCAATCCATCCCGCCGCAAGCTATCGGCCTGTCCTTTCGCGAGGAAGAACAGAAGGTCCTTACCGAAGTCGGCCGTTTCCGTGTGGTCGCCACGCGCGATCTTGCTGAGACTGTCTACGGCGGACGCCGCTCCCGCATGGAACGTGACCTGGCCTTCTTAAAAGAGAAAGGACTGGTAAGTGTTGATACCGTCAATGCCCGCCGCGATGGACGCGGCGGCAGAGTCGAACGGATTGAAGTCGTCACCCTTACCCGTGCCGGGCAATCGCTCACTCGCATGACTGGAGATTTGCCTCGCGATCAGAAGATTTACGCCGGCTTGGTGAAGCCGCGAGAGGTGGAGCACGACACGCAGATTTACCGGGCGTGGCAGAAGGAGGTTGCGCGCATCGAGTTGAAGGGCGGAACCAATCTGCTTGTGAAGCTGGACTTCGAGCTGAAGTCGGAGGTGCAGAAGTCTATTCATGCTGCGCGTCGCGCTGAGCCCGAGCGGGACATGAGCGCGATCAAGCAGGAGGTCGCGCAACGCTTCGAGCTCCCCTACGTGAACGACGGAATCCAGATACCTGACGCCCGCATCGAGTATGACCTCGCCCAAGGTGGAAGCGGTCACGAGGACATTGAAGTCTTGACCGCCGCCTACCGCCCCGGCCATCTCCGTGCCAAAGCGCAAGCCGGTTTTCGCGTTTACGCATCCGCATCCGACCGCGCAACCCTGACCGCCAAGGTCGAAGACGATCACTACCTCATGGAAAACATCTTGGAGCTGTGAGCATGACTGTCGATTCCATCGTCGCGTTTCAATCTCTCGGCTACACCAAACGCGAAGCCTCGTTTCTGTATCTTGTGGCCGCGCACTCCGGCTACTTCCTCCGCCGCCAGTTCGACTACTTCATCGACCGCAATAGAGGTTCGATCGTCATGCGGTTTTTGGAGAAGGCGCGCATCGCCGGCCACATCGCATTCCTGGACTATAAGCAGGGCTGGCACGTCTACCACCTCTGCTCGCGCTCCATCTACCGGCTGGTTGGCAACCCGGAGTCGCAGCTTCGGCGCAGAAAGGGCGACGCCGAGGTGCGCGCCCGACTCATGACGCTCGACTACGTACTTGAAAACGAGAACGACCATTTCCTTGAATCAGCTGAGGATCGGATCCGTTTCTTCGCAACCAATCGACACATTCCACTGGAGCTCTTCACCGACGGTGATGGTCGTCTGCTTCCGTTGCTCGCCTATCCAGTCTCGCTCGCCGATCCAGATCATCCTCGTCAGTCGCCAGTGCGCTTTGCATTCATCGACGATGGGCTGCTGACCATTGAGAAATTCCTTCGCTTCCTCTCAGCTACCGAACAACTACTGCGAGCAATTGGGAACTTCGAGGTCATCTATGTTGCGGTTTCGGAATTCAACTTTGCTGACGCCAAGCATGCATTCTGGAAACGGTTCGATGAGGTTGTTCCTACCAATGCTGGGTTGTTCGAGGATAACAACCGCCTAATCGTTGCACTTCCAGGTGCGGCACTCCGAGCGAGATTCACCACGCTGTTGTTTCGGTATCCCTACCCCACACTACGAAGAAGTGAGGCCAGGGGTTCCGAGAGGGTTCGCAGTTGAAGGCGCGGAAGAGGAGGTAACCGATGCAATTCGAAGCGGATAGCAGAACAGCAAGCAAAAGACTGGGCAATACGTGGGCGGGAGCGACCCCACTGCTGCGCAGTTGCCGCGCGGCCGTGCCGCGCTAGTCGCTCCCGCCCACGTGACGTGTTGTACAAGGTCCGTATCGGTGACGAATACATAACTAATCCGCTTTTGAATCGCTGATGGATGCATAACACAACTCCCAGAGATCAGCATTCGAGGCGGCTGTAACAGCAAGAACGCTAAGGAGAGATAGATGAGCAAGCTGAAGATTGAACATGGTATCAGCCGCGTCAAGCGCGCCAAACTCCAGACGTATATTGACCAGACCATTGCTGACGACATCGCACTGATGGCTGACTGGACCAATAACGAACAACACTACGTGATCAACGAATTGCTGCGTTTTGCGCTCATGCAGTCGGAAGACTTCCAGAGATTCAAAACAGAGCAAGGTCCAGAGCAGCCGCTCTTCACGAGAGGAGAGCGCGCTCTTTCGCTTTCGGCGAGTGCGAACCGGAAGACCACTGAGAACACTTCGAAGAACTTCCCGGAGCAGCTCTCCACACCAATTACAGAGACACTTGCGCCGGGAGCCAAGGTGTAACGGAGGCGTATACGCAATGAGATTCCTCGAGCGGGTTACCGAGCGGCTAATCGAGCATCGAGTATTGCTCTCACTCGGAATGAGTGCTGCGTGCGGCATCGTTCTCGAGACCTTGTATCCGTTACAGTATGCAGATCCGCTCCTACGCTTACTGGCGTTGGAGCGTCCGGCGATCTTTCATGGAGTGGCGTGGAGCTACAGCCTATTCCTGTACAGCACACCATTCATGGTGCTCTCCATCCTGTTCTCGCTGGCCTATGTCCATTTCTATGCTCCGGAGAGGAATCCGGCCGCGGGACCGCTGCCACCGTATTCCGATCCGCTGCAACGCGAATCTCTGGAGTTGGTTCTCGGCGAGCTTCATCACCAGTTGAATACCAAACCGTCTCCTGCTCCACGATGGCTCTCTATTCCTGAACGTGGCCTGTATACCGGAATCTGTGTGGTCGGAGCCATCGGCTCAGGCAAGACAAGAGCCGTTGTCCTCCCGGCGATGGGGCAGCTCTTCGCGTATCGCGCGCACGATGCGGCACGTAGATTGTCAGGCGTGGTGCTCGAAGTCAAAGGTGACCTTTGCCGCCAGGTTCGCAGAATATTACACGAGTGCGGACGAGGTGAGGACTATGTCGAGGTCTCGCTCGACGGCGACATTCGCTACAACCCGCTCCACAACGATGCCGACGCATATGCCCAGGCGTTCAACATCGCCTCTGTCATCGTTGCCATCTGGGGCAAAGGTAAGGAGCCATTCTGGCAGCAGTCCTACACCGACCTCGTTCGCTATGCCATCATGCTGCACCGGGTTCGCGATGGCTATGTCACGATGCTCGACATCTTCCGCACCGTGATCAGTTCAGGAACATTGGAGCAGATGCTGATCGAGACAGGGCAACGTTATACCAAGACTTCGTTCATAGGGTTATCAAAGGCGGAGTATCTCAAGTACGAATCCGTCTTTGTTCCATTTCGTTTCTCATGGCATGAGAGGCAGGGCCAGTACATTGCGCGCTGGACGGAAGAGTTGGAAGACGCTCTGCTCCACCGAACCAGTGCCACTGCATCCTTATATACACGTAGGCCCGGCGATCCAACAAAACGTGGAGCGTGGGAGAGCGTCCACTACTGGTACTGGGAGCATTGGAAGTTCTTCCGCTCGGAGACCAAGACTTCGATTGTTCAGGGCGTCGCCATCTTTCTCTCGCTGTTCGAGACCGACGCCAAGGTCCGCAAGGTCTTCTGTCCACCAAAGGAGCTCTATGAAGGCAAGCCATCTTTGTCCGATCCCCGCGCGGTGGTTCTGCCACCGTTTGATAAGCTAATCGAATCGGGCAAGGTGGTCGGCCTGAATTTCCCGACTGCGTTGAATCCCGCACTCGCCAAGATCATTGGCACTCTCATGAAAGTGGATTATCAACGCGCCGTTCTGCTTCGCATTCCGGAGATGGACGAGCATCCGGAGCGGCACTTCCGTCCGACCGTCTTCATCTGTGATGAGTACCAGAACTTCGCCACCGTCGGTGGTGACAATCCGTCCGGCGACGAGCGCTTCCTGTCTATCTCCCGTCAGCCTCTATGCATTCCTCTGGTGGCAACCCAGAGTATCTCCAGCCTCAAAGATGCTCTACCAAATGAAGGCGTCAATACCCTGCTACAGGCATTCCGTACCAAGGTATTTCTGACGACAACCGATCCGGACACCGCCCGTTATGCCTCCGAGCTTTGCGGCAAGGCCGACAAGACCCGCGTCAGCTACACCGTCTCTGAATCCGGATCGAATGCCAACGTGGGCTGGCTCAGTGGACGTACCTCGTCAAGCAAAGGATCGGTGTCCGCCTCCAAGCAGTACCAGAAGCACAAGGAGCCGCTCTTCGATGAGAACGTCTTCTTTGATCTGAAAAACGCGCAGTCGATTGTCGTCGCCTTCGACGGCATCAGCCCGCAGCCACCTACTTATTGCTATCTGAAGCTCGACTTCCTGCCCGTCATGATGACGTGGTTTGAACAAGAGCGGATCGGCTTCGATCCAGAAAAGATACCCGCATGAGTTTCGAGGTCATCATCCAGTTTCTGAAACCGATCAAACACCTTCTCGAAGCCGAGACGATCTCCGAGATCATGGTGAATCCGGATTCCTCTGTTTGGATCGAGGAGGACGGGCAAATTCAGTCGTTGCCGGGCATCCATTTTGAAGAGGGTGCATTACAGACCGCCCTTGAAGTCATTGCTAATCGCTTCGGCAAGAAGCTCGACGTCGACTCGCCGATCATGAATCTCCGCCTGCCCGACGGCAGCCGCATGGCTGCCATGATTCCTCCGGTGGTCAATCCACGTCCCGTGGTCACTATCCGTAAGTTCACCTCACGGAACTTTGGGCTTCAGGATCTGCTTGAGCGCGAGATGCTAACGGCGGCTGAGGCAGTGACTCTTACCGAAGCGGTCCGCGGTGGGCAGAACATTCTGATTGCGGGAGGAACGGGAAGTGGAAAGACCACACTCCTGAACGTGCTTGCTGACGCAATTTCAGAGGAAGACCGGATACTCATTATTGAAGACACCGCGGAGCTTCACATCCGCAAGCCGCATATCGTCTCCGCCGAGTCGCAAACCGACACGCATTGCAACCAGGTAACATTCGATGACTTGCTGAAGGCTGTGCTTCGCCATCGGCCCGATCGCATCATTGTTGGGGAGGTTCGCGGGGCAGAGGCGCGCACGTTGCTCGATGCAACCAACACCGGTCACCGGGGCACGCTAGCCACTATTCACGCCAGCAGTGCCGAGGAGGCCATTCACCGTCTGGCTACCTTGGTAATGCGCGGCAGCAACGGTCTGACCTTGGATGCAATCAAGGAAGATGTTCGCCTGGGCATTGATCTCATCGTGTACATCCACCGCGAACAGGGACGGCGCTGTGTTCGGCAAATGCTCAAAATGCCGAGATGAATCTCAGGATTTAATCTCGCAAGCCGCTGCTGGCACAGAATCACCACGCTCGCAAACCGTCTGCATCGCACCGGCGCGATTGCAACAGAGCTTGCCCGTCACGACCGTGGAAGTCTCCAACACTACCGACAGAACCGTTTCGTCGGTGAATCGAAGGAGGATTTCTCGCCCGTTTTCGGGGTCGTCAAAGACCACCACCTCTTCGATTGTCTTGCCCTTTGCTTCCGGAAACTCGAACGTCGGGTGCTTCATTTTCGTCCTCGCGCCCCTTATTAGGGGATTTAATAAAATACACCCAAACTGGGTGTGTGAGAAAGCGCCCCCAGGCTGAAGCCCGCCGCTCCAAAAGGGCTCATACCGCGGATTTGCAGGATATCTACAATGATATCCTGCAGCGGCTTATCGAGGCTAGGAGCGAAGCGGGGTTAACGCAACGGGAAGTCTCAACCCGCATCGGCAGGGCGCACTCGTTTCTTTCCAAATGCGAAACCGGAGAACGTAGAGTCGATCTGCTAGAACTTCTACAGCTGGCTGAGCTTTACCAGAAACCCCTTCGGTACTTCTTTGCAAACTGGGAAACCAAACACCAGTCATAGGCGTACCTGGATTCTTTCGCTGATCAAAGAAATGAAGCTTCGGATGAGCGGGTGTTGATTGTCTTCGTGGACGAAAACGCCGCTCTTGCGCGTCAGGATTCTGGACGACAGCGGCTTGGAGATGATGCCGCGGTTTAATGACGCAGCAGAGCGAGACAGAAAACAGACTCCAATGCGCTGTTCCACAAGGCAGAGAGCCTCCGTCACTGTATAGGCATCCGCAACTACGTCAAGCTCGAAGCCGAATCCCCGGTAGAACTCAGCAATCTCTTCATGAAGAGCAGGAAGTTCGTTTCGCCCGACCGCGACAACAGGTTGCCGTTCCAAGTCCTCCGGGTGTATCTCTGCCTTTGTTGCTAATAAATGCCCTGGCGGAATGCACAGCATAACCGGCTCCTCAATCAACTTGAGTGTCGAGAGATGTGGCCGGCTCACCGGGAAGAGTCCAACTCCTGCGTGTAGTATTCCGCTTTCGACGGCAATTTCGATCTCGCGGTCAAGACCGCTGGTCTGTTCGACAGTTATGCCCGGAATATCCTCGCTGGTCAGACGCGCCAGAGCGACGAGCAAACGGGAGGGAAGGTGCGTAGAACGTCCAATTCGCAGGTGACGCCCTTTGATGCTTTTGGCTGACCGGACCTGCTCCTCGGCCAGCACGGCATGCTCGATGGCGCGCTGTGCTTCTGCAGAGAAGATTCTTCCGTCCTCGGTCAGAACCAACTTTTCCTGTGTCCTCTGAAACAACTTCGTTTGCAGCTCACCTTCAGCTTTGGAAAGACGTTTCATCACTGCGCTTGGCCCAATGCTCAAGAGTTGGCCAGCTTTCACGAAGTCACCAGTCTCTGCCAAGGCCACAATGGCAGTTAATCCCTCCATATCCAACCGCGGGTACCGCATCTGTCCAGTACCTCCATTAGGCTTGCATCTGCTTCAACGTGAGCGATACGGCTGAAAGCTGAAACCTCCTTTGGGCACACCTGATCGGTTGCTAATCTCCCATTTGAGAAAGTCCACACAGTTGTTGGACGGGAAGATGACTTTGCCTTGGCAGGTTCCGCAGAGATGCCGACCTACGTTTTATCGGCAGGTTCGGCCGAGATGGTTTCGCCATCTCTTACAGCGCTTTTGAAATTCCTGATTCCTTCGCCAAATCCCTTGCCGAGCCCTGATATCTTGCTTGGGCCAAATATAAGCAAGGCAATGAACACAATCAGAATCAGATGCATCGGTTGCAGCAGTCCCTCAAACATAACGCCTCCGTAGTATTGGTGGTTTTGCTTCAAAGATCTATACACCGCTTCGTGCACAGGCAGCAGACGCGAACATCGCCTCAATGTTACGGCGCAGCACTTGTATAACAATCTGCAACGATTCTTGATCGAGATCACTTCTCCCCAACACTCGCGCTACAGTGGCACGATCAGTTCGGGCGAACTTTAGCATTGAGATGACGGCCAACAGCTGAATTCTGGTTTCGAGCGAAGCAGTTGGGCGGTCAGTTAATTTGGCGATGAATTCACCGGCGAGTTTAAGAAACGGAAGAGTACTCTCGTGAATTGCCTCGAATGCGTCGGTCGCGAACAACTGTTCTCGGCAAACAAATCGAAACCACGAGGAAGAAATGTCTTCACTCATGAGAAGCTGAGCGAACTCGACCATAAAGCATGCAAACATCGGGACCATCATGTCGTGGGTTAAGGACATACTCTGTAACGCTTGCCGGGCGCGTTGGCACGTCGGCCGAAGGCGCTCGGCAATATTCTTTCCAATGTGTTCGGCGACAGCTTGATGCAAGCCGCGTTTGTTGCAGAAGTAATAGGATATTGACACTACGTTTGTTCCTGCTCGCTTTGCGATCGTTCTGGTGCTCGCCGCCTCGTAGCCCACAGCCGCAAACATTTCCGCAGCCACGTCGATCAGTCGCATGCGCGTGCGTTCGCTGCGCTCCTGGCGGGCGGAGTGTCCAACGGTGGGTAGGGTGTTCACTGCTATGTCACCTTTCTTTCTGTAGAATGCGAGCACACTGACTTTGGCATAGTCGCAATTGTCCTGCTTGAATGCGGATACAACTATTGAGCCCACATCGGTCCTGCGGAGTGGCACCGTTGACAGTTATTAAGCGGGAAAGCAACTTTCCCGTGGCAGGCTCCGCAGAACCGGCCTTCGATATTCAGAAACATTGAGTAGTGGATCGTCCCTTTCTTGGTAGTTGGAAAAATGTCAGGATGGCAGACCTCGCAGCCGTTCCAGACAACATGCTTCTCATGAGAGAAACCAATCGGATGAACCCACGAGTAACCTGCTTTGACGGAAAAGTCTTCTCTACTGTGAAGCGGAGCCTTTTTGATGGACAAACCTTCCAGAAAATCGACGGGCTTGATAATGCCAGTCCTTTCCACTGCCTCCCAATCGACGCCGTAAATACCCTTCGGAAGCTTTGCAGTAAACGCCGTGTACTCGTAGCTTCGTACGCCCGCTTTGCCTAGGGAATGGCAGCGGTCGCAACCCTTGTCACGTTTGGAGTCGAAGCAGGAGGCAAAGATTATTTTTCCCCCGACAATTCGTTTTCCATCATGGCAAGCCCCGCAATGGAAGCCTTCGCGGTTGGTATTCGCAGTGACGCCCGTGACCTGAGCCTGCATGGCAAAACCGATATCCACGTGGCAGAGACGGCAGGTGAATTTTGACCGGTGAAGCCAATGGTCGAACACTACAGCTCCCGGGCCCGTGGACGCGTGCTTGGCCAGAATCACTTTGCCGTAGTCGGAGGGCGGCTGCGGGGGCGGCGCGGGCAGATAGATCTGGGCGAATGCATTTATCCCCGAGAACATAACCCCGCACATCAGCGTGACCAGGAGAAGCCCGCACTCATTTCTTTTCATTTTTCTTTCAATGCCTTGGCTCATGGCTGGACCGGCTTGGAGTGGCAGCGCTGACAATCGGTTAATGGAAACGCGACCGTGGTGTGGCAGACACCGCAAGACCTGCCCTGAAAGTTGTCAACCATCGAGTACTTTGCGTTGCCCCGCTTGACTCCCATGAAGATATCGGGGTGGCAGAGTTCACATCCGTTCCAGACTGTGTGCTTTGTGTGGGAGAAAACGATGTCGGGCATTCCTTCTACCTTGGGGATCAGATCAAAATCCTTCTGCACGGATAGAGACGAAGGTCGAACGGATACGCCATCAAGAAAGCTCGCTGGCCTGATGAGCCCCAACTCTTCTGCTTTCTCCCAATCGAGACCATTACCGAAGCGCCCCTTGGGAAGCGGCTCACTGAACTTGAAAAAATCGAGATCGCTGGTGACCTTCTTATTGAGCGAATGGCATCGATCGCAGCGCTTGGAATCTTCGAAGGTTGAACTTTTTGTGCAGGCTTGAAAGACCACTTTGCCGTTGTCGTTGGTCTTTCCGTTGTGGCAGGTGCCACAGTAATAGCCGCGTTCATTGTCCCCGGCACGGATGCCAGTTGCTCCGGCTTTCATGGCAAAGCCAACGTCGACGTGACACACTCTACAGGTGAATTTGGCGCGGTGAATCCAGTGTTCGAAGACGACGGGCGCAAGATCGGCTTTATCTGAGTAATTGTTGATGACGACGCGACCGTACTCGTAGGGAAGCGACCGTCTCTTTTTAGTGCCTCCGGTTTGCGATAAAGCCTGAGCGCAGAAGACTAGAATAAGGGCCTGCGCAAGGAACATTTCCCTATTCATCGTGAGCCTCCTTTCGCGTTAGCTGCTCTTATCGCACTCCGCCTGTGCAGACACAGTCTGGCTGCCCCGGAATCATCGGGATTGAGACTAACTCGTATACACATGCATCCAATCCTCTAAGCTTCTTCCTGCGGCATTGGAACTGGAACTGGCAGCTTTGCTATCTGCTCTTCTCGAAGGCGGCTTGGCGTCCTTCCCGAAGTGCGAAGTATCGAATTCACATCCTCAATCGAGCGCCAACTGAAATTGCATCGTCGGCAGGAATAGATCCGCCATGCGTCACTTCCGTCTGGCGCGCATTCTGTATTCACTTCAGCACCGGAACACCGCAGACAGATCATCTTCACGTTGTTGTACTCATCCGCCGCTATCGGCTCGTATGGACCGGCAAGGGTTTGTGACATTGTGACGATCTCCTTCGCAACTCTTCGATTCTCTCAAGGTAGACATCCTGCTCAACACATTCGGGATCTGTCTCCTCTACACTTTCCTCTGATTTCACGTCTCCCGTGAAGAGATTCGAAAAGGCCATTTGGAGGTACATGTTCTCCGCGCGTGTGCCGGAGCGGGCTACCTGCACGAGAGTCTCTCTTCCGTACTTATTGATTCGCAATGCGGCGGCGATTCCTGCAACGCAGTCTCGCTCCGTCCATTTGACCCCGGGATAAGCGTTGTCAAGGACCGGATCCTTGCGGTGAGCAATCGCCGTCACTTTGATTTGGGGCTGATTGCTGATTTTCGATACTCTTCCCCGATCACCTGTAACAGGTCCTAACGGGCTTCGTAGCCGCGGCTGTATATACCCTTCCAGTACAATTTCCGAGAAGGCAGGAACGACTAACTCTGATGTCAGGCATTGAGCCAGCTCAATCGGGGTACCAGAAAGCGTGGACACTAAGTCATACTCCGACGTTTCATACCCACCCCCCATGGACGCTACCAACGAACAAAGAGGAGGTACGCCCAGGCACACCGCAACCGGAAGAGGACGATTCAGTCTTTCCGCAGTTCGAAGATGGATACCCAAGTTGTCAGTGCTAGAAAGATGGATTCCTAGCTTATCGCGCCCCTGCACTTGTACCGAGTAGGCTCCGCACTTGAATCTTCCTGGCTTCAGTGGGGTATTGAAATCGGGTGAGACAACGCACGTCTTGTGCAAGTAGAATCCGCCATCCAGGGGATGAACCCGGAACAAAGGAAGAATCTTGTACAAGTCAACGTTTGTGGATTCCATGCACTCGTAACCCGGCGGATTCTTAAGCAGTTCGTGTTGAGGAGCGCTCCTTGTCGATCTGTCACATAACTCGATGACTAGTTCGGACACCGGAGTGCCCGATGGTAAACCGGCCATGACAGCACAGTTTGCCCACGATGCCAGCAGGTTGACGGCAAGACGCATTCCTTTATAGCCGACGACATTCTTGAATAACAGTGAATGAGAGGAACCATGGTTACCAGATGCTGCCTTGCAATAGGCCGCGACGTCAGGTTCGGGCAATGTAGCATCATCGATGTTCAAGACGCGCCCTTCCGCCTGCAAGAGATCCAGGAAGCCGCGCAAATCCCGCGGAGTGCTGCCAGTGAGCCCACTCCTGAGCGGTTGTTCGTTGGTCATGGCCACTCCTTTCTTCCTTCGTGTACCCGTCGGCGGATTGCTTTACCGATACACAAAGATCATTGCGTAAGCAATCGATACGATCAGCACGGTGCCGATCATGAGCGCCACCCAGGCAAAGAGCCGGATGGCTCTCACGACAATGGTAGGTTGCGGCTCGGCTAAGTTCTCTTCCAAGGTTCCCGCAGCAATGAGCGTCCGGTATTCCAGCTGTTTATCACGCTTCAACTCCGCCAGTTTCATGTGCCCAGTGAAGACTGTCGTGTCCATTGGAAACTTCTCGGGGCGAAGATGCGTGTTGAAGAAGTGGATCGTGAAAATGAACCCCACTGCGAGCAGTGCCTCGTCGCTATGAATAATGGTGGCAATGTTCAGGAATGCACCGGGCAAGAAACGAGTAAAGAGCACTGGAAACCACAAGGTAAGTCCGGTCGAACCGATAATGAAGATTCCCCAGAACACCGCGAAGTAGTCAAACTTCTCCCAGTAAGTCCAACGTCCGTACTCAGGTTTCGGCCCCATTCCAAGAAACCACTTGATGGTCGCGAAAGCCTGCCTTCCATCCGTAGCATTCGGGATCATGGAGTTGGCACCGAACAGGAGATTCCTCCAGGAGCCGTACTTGTTCTTTTTCAGCAGATAGAGATCGTGCAGATGGACGAAGAAGATGCCGAACATCAGTACGGCTGCGGCGCGATGGATGATCCCCGCAGCCTGGAATCCACCCAGTGCCTTTGCGATCAGCACAGCCCAGAAGGCGTAGGAGAATTTCAGAGCCATGCCGGTGACAGCCAGGCTGATAAAGCTGACGACCATGCAGGCATGCAAAACACGGCACTTTACGGAAAAGCGCACGTACTCCCGATTGTCTCTTGTGCGGGATGACTTCTGAACCTGCAACACCGTTTTCTGACTACTCATGATCCCGCTCCTTATTCTTCTCTGCTTCTGCTTCCCTTGCTTCCTCTTCCCGTATCTCGCGCCGCATCTGGAAGGCGCGTGGAATCCAGAGAATCGTGTGCGCCCCAAAGACCGTGAAGGTGCCGACCAGCAGCGCCGTCATGCCCCAAAAGGCCACAAACAGGTAGGGATACTTCTTTGGATCATGATGCGTGGCGTGTGTCAGGTATCCCGCAAAACGGCGGCCCGCGCCGGCATGGCACTTTTGACAGGTCTTCACCACGTTCTGCCGGCTCAGATGCGAGTTCGGATCATTCACATTCAGAATGTCGTGTGCGCCATGACAGTCGTAGCACTGGGCCGTCTTGGAGTTTCCCAGTTGCGAGACCTTTCCGTGATAAGTCTCGAAGTAGCTCTTCGCCACATCTTCGTGACAGCGGCCACAACGGCCCATGATCTTCAACCGGAAGCTGTCGCCATCCGCTCGAACAATGCCATGCGCGGTGTGACAATCGCTACAGACCGGCAGTTGCTTGTCTGTCTTCGTCACCGTCGCCGAGTGCACGCTGTTCGTAAACTGCATCTCTATCCCGCGATGGCATTGACCACAGGTGCTGCTCAGATTCTTCGAATTTACGCTCGATTGCGCATCCGATGCTGGCAATACACCATGCGCCGTGTGGCAGTTGGTACACGTCGCGGTCACCGTCAGTCCACTCTCAAGCAAACCTTTACCGTGAATGCTCTCGGAGTATTGCGACGTGATCTGGTGCTGCGTGCCGGAATAGCGCAGTGCGGCTTTCTCGCCTTCGCGATGGCAGCGCGCGCACAGCGTCGGAACATTGGTCGGATAAGAGGGCGACGCAGGGTCGTGTTTGCCCAGAACCTTGTGCGAGCCATGGCACTCCTTGCAGCTCGGGGCATTCGGGTCCGGCTTGTTTGCCGCAAACGACTCGCCATGTTTGCTGCGCAGGAACTGCTGTCCAACCGCGTCATGGCACTTCGAACAGTCAACCTTTTGCGTAATGGCTTCGCACGGACGTACCCGTGACGCATTCACATCCGAGTGGCACTGGCTGCAGGCAACCCGCGAGTGACGCGAGGTGGCAACATCGTCGGCGCGAACGTACATCGAACGGCGGTCGTGGCTCTTCAGCTTCTCGTTTTCGTGACAGCGCATGCAGTCGGCATCTGCCATCCCCTGCTCGTAATACACCTTGCGCACCTTGTGCGGCTGATGGCAGTCCACGCAGGCCGGCAGTACGTGGGCTTCCTTCTCCCATAACTTGCCATTGATCGTCTTGCGGTGGACCTGTTCGATCTCCGAATGGCACTTTGAGCATGTTGCCGCAATGTTGCCTCTCGCGATTGAAGAAGCTGGATCAGACGGCGGCAGGACGCTATGTGCCGTATGACAAGATGCGCAATTTGCCGCTACGACAAGTCCCTTTTTCAGCAGAGCTTCACCGTGGATACTCTCCGAGTAGTTCTCCAGGATGTTGTGCTCCGTGATCTTTCCATTCTTCTGAACTGGTGAACCTTCCCGATGGCACTTGCCGCAAAGCAACGGCACAACTAGGGGAGCCACTGGTGAGTTCTTGCTCTTTACCGCCACAATGTCGTGCTCTCCATGGCAACTTGAGCAGCGCGGCGCCAATGAGTCTCCACGTGCCAGGGCTCGCCCATGCAAAGACTTTGCGTGCAGCGCCTGCTCCTCGGAGTGGCAGATTCCGCAATTTACTTTCTTCAGCGGTGCATCATGAGGGAGTTCTTTCCCCTCAAGGTCCGCATGGCAGGAAGTACACGACAGCGATCCGTGTATCGAGGCCTTAAACCTCTTCTCCTCAATATAGCGAGATACGACTTTGCCACCTTGCTTTGCAGTCAGCTGCTTGTCGCAGTGGCAAGCCAGACAATCGGAATTCTCAGGCCCTGGCCCCGCCGCCAATACCCTGCTGTGTGGCGACATAAACACAACGTCACACAGAACGAGCGCAAGACACAACATCATCCGCGGCCACAGATAGCGTAAACGTAAGTAAAAGGACACCATTCTTCCTCTAATGCTGCGTCTTATCAGATTTGCTCTAGCTCTTTTGAATGAGTTTGGCCTTGCTCTCTGCTGCCTCTCGTTCTGCCCCGGAGAATGTCACTGCAGATTTGCTCTTAGACCGAACGAGATCTCGGATCAGTCGAATAACAATGCAAAGGATGAACGTCACTGCAACAAGTACGATTGTCATCGGTACCTCTTCCATACCCTTTCTCGAGGTGACACCTCCCAGCCCGCTTTTACGCGTAGCGTCACTTCACCCTTAACCCTTGATCGAAAATAAACCGGCGAAGCTTCACCACACCCTGATTTTGCTTCCACAGATATTCATAAAACGCCGGAGACTTTCGCCCCCGGCAATCAGGTGGTCTCCTTCGCCGACAACACACAGCCCGCTGAAGTAAAGCGTGCCATGCCACCCATCGAGCACCATGAAGTAATGGAGGTTCAGCTCGAGAGATTGTGTACAATGATTACGTGTCACGCGTTCTCGTAAAACACGGGTAGACACAACATCCTTAAGATATGTGACCTTGAACGTTAGAAGATATTCCTGAAGTCCACCGTCTTCCCGGTTACCTTGCCGACTCTTCGCACTCTTGCCACCTTCTTGATCCCCTGCAGCCACGGTGATCTTCCTAAGTAGCTAGCAGGAAAGTAACTGATCAAACGGGAACCTTCCCCGGACCAACAGGCCCCGGCCCGGCAAGACTACGGTTGACCGCCAACACCTTCAACGCAACCCATGTACACAACTCATCCATTCCTTCTCCCGTCTTCGCCGATACTCGGAAAACCCGGATATTCGGATTTAACCTCTTTACCCGCTCCATCAGCGCTACCATATCGAAGTCAGACATTTGCAAATAGTCGATCTTGCTCACGATCAGGACGTCACTGACTCTGAACATATTTGGATACTTGATGACCTTATCGTCTCCCTCAGGAACACTGAGGATCATGACCTGAAGGTTTGCCCCCAGATCAAACTCGGCCGTGCAAATCAGGTTTCCAATGTTCTCGACTATCACCAGATTCAGTTGTTCCTGATTTAGAGCTTCCACCGCAACCTTAATCATTGCCGAGTCTAGATGGCAGGACCCGCCGGTACGCAACTGGACAGCGGGAACTCCCTCAGCATGGATTCTGTCAGCGTCCACTTGAGATTCAACGTCCCCTTCAATAACTCCTATCTTCACTTTCTGCTTCAAGCGCCGGATCAGATCAAGAATAAGCGTGGTTTTTCCAGCTCCTGGAGAGGACATGAGGTTAAGCATGAAGGTTCCCCGCGCTGCTAGATCCTTGCGAATCTCGAAGGCGAGATCCCGGTTCTTTGAAAGAATTGTCTGTTTAAGATCGATGTAACGTACTTCTTCCACGAGATCACCCTATCTAGTCTTTCTTCGCACAGCTGTGCGAGAGACGTAGTTTCCAACGTATACTCACCCAAGAACGCCAACGCTCTCGATCATGAATTCATCCCCCGAAATTAGTTGGAGTTCTCGGCTCCCGCAGTTCAGACAAAGGAATTCGCCAGATTCCATAACCTCGGCCCTTGTGGCCTCACGTAAGTGACTGCATTCCGTGCACTGAACCGAAACACACGCTTTGAGGATCACGAGTTTCGCGCCTTTGGCGATTGTGCCAGCAGCGCAATACCCGAAGTACTGTTCCGCGAGTGCGTCCACAAAATCCCTCATTACGCCGATTCTTAGCGTGACAGAGACAACACTCTTCGCTTGATTTGCCACGGCAACGTTTACAACGGATTCAACAACAGATTGGATCAGAGCAAGTTCATGCATACGCTTCGGATATTCCCTTCTCCACTGTCGCCCGCCCTAGAGATGAGGACTGCTACTCCGCACTGGACAGCACGGCGGCTGCCAAGTCGTGTACGAAATGAACATAGCGGCATTCTTGCCGAACATCTCGTTCAACTGGGAAACATACAGGTTGCGCTGCTCCTGCTATATCTGACCACTCGCATCCCATAACTGATTGCATACTCGCATCACCCCCGAATATTCAGCGACCACACTTGCTGCACGAGCTTCGGGTGGATACCAGTGACATATAACATGGCTGAGTGTCCGCGAACTCTCGTTCAAAGACACTCAGCACAACTACTCAGCCGCGCCAAAGAAACCTTCCTCTCTCTACTTGATCCGCTTCCAGATAACGGTCTGGCCAAGCAGTGGACTTCCGAAATATCCTCTTACATTCAAGGTCGCGCCGCCGTTCTCCGCTTTGATCTTCCCCTGAGCAACAAGACCGGTCGTAATGTCAACAAAGCGACCGCCGCCCCAGACTTCTGTTGTGCCCTCCGGTTTGAATCCGTAGATGTTTACCATGCCAATAAACGGCTTGTTCTTGAGCTCGCCATCGCACTTCTTGCAGACGCTGTTGTTGTCGACTTTGCTGTTGGTGTGGATCAGCTTGCCGTAGAGCGCGCCATCCTTTACGTACGTTTCAACTATGCCACCGTCCCCGAAGTCCCAGGTTCCGACGGCAGCCTGCTGCGCCGGGGTAATTTGCTGCGCTCGTAGCGTCGAACCAGGAAGAATTAAAACTGCGAAGACAAGTGCACTCACACAAAGCTTCTGTATCATGTCGTTTCCTCTCCGTACTGCTGGTTATCAATCGTCAGGCGGTTGCCGCGATTTGTTTTGAATTAAAATGCCAGTTCACTCCCATCCGCTATTTACGAACCGCCGACCTCACCCAGCACGTGGGGAATGTATGGCGGTCCTGGCGAATAGACGTTCCCACTTCTGCTATGACAGGACAGGCACTGCGCTGGCCCCTCGGTAAGGCTTGCGTGGCTTTCCGGCAACGGCCGCCAGGTTGGTGCAGCATGACAGGCGCGGCAACCTAACCAACTTTTGGGTGAAGCAGTCGGCGTTCGCTGCGTTGTTGCCGACTTCGGAGTTGTCTTCTGGATCGTAGTTGAATCCGAGGCAACGGCAGCACACACGAACGTAAGGGATAACATTGCCGCACCTAACAGCACTTTCTTATACATAGAACTTGCCTCCTTCTCTTTCGATATGTAGCGGTCCAAGTCGACGTTCAGGAAAGCTAAACCTGACCCAGGGCCTTCTTCGCCGCCAACTCGCCCGCGTACCGCCCGGACGTCGTTCCGGCAGCGACACCAGCTTCAAAAGCAAGCAGCTCACCGGCTGCGTACAACCCGTTAATGGGCTTACGCTCTGTGGTAACAACCTGCATGCTGTCAGCATCAACTTCCAGACCGCCGTGCGTTGAAATAATGGACCCGCCTACGCCTTTCACAAAGTAGAAAGGTGGCTTTTCGATTGGGAACATGCTGTTCGCCGACTTATAGAAATCCGTATCTCCAGTAACACCGTTCGCTGCATCTGTTGCAGCACAGAACCCGTTGTACCTCTTAACCGTGTTCCCAAACGTTGCAATATCTACTCCCATCAAATTCGCAAGTTCCCCGATCGTGTCTGCCTTCTGGATGATCCCAGCGGCTAGCTGTCTTTTGAAGTCCTTCTTAAACCAAGGGCACGGGAACTCGCACAATATAGGGAAGAACTTCTCGACGATGGCCTCAGGTGTGATCATTGTGGAGTCGAAGATGGTGAAGCAGGTCGCATCTTGTTGGCTGTTTTTCTGCTTCGCGCGATAGAAGAACTCAGTTCCCAGAACCGCGCTCTCGTTAAAGAACCTCTTACCCGACTTGTTGACCGTCAGCGTGGCCTGTCGCGATAATTGATTCGCTGCAGAGTAAAAGGATCGCGGACCGTTTGGAAGGGTCGGATCTTGTGCTCCGCCGTCCCAAATCTCACCTTCTTCGTCAAGACTGTTTACCGCCGCTCCTAGGCCTTGCGCCATTCTTATGCCGTCGCCGGTGGCGCTTGACAAGCCACAGTAGCGGTTAATGTCCTGAACCCTGCGAGCGTCCCAGTAGTGCTTGATCATGTCGCGATTTGCCATGTAACCGCCTGTGCACAATACAACGGACGGAGCTTTGATGAAGATTACCGTTCCATCTTCCTTTTGTACTTTCACACCAACGATCGCATCGCCACTTTTTACCAACGCGACTACCTTGGCCGAATACATGACCTTCGCGCCCAGTTCCATGGCACGTTTCTGGGTCGCATATGGGTACGCCCTGGCGTTGTAAGGGAACCACGAGTACCAGTTCTGTGTCATTGCCTGGGTAGAACCGTACATATTGTTGAGCATTGCCGAAATGCTTTTCTCGAATTCTGTCGGCTCTGCAGGCTTGAAGTCAGGGTCAATCGGGGCCAAGAGTAATTTGTTCGGAATCAATGTGAACTGGTCGGTATGTTTTACACCCATGTTGACCAGCCACTTGATTGTGCTGTCGTTATCGTTGGGTCCGGAGGGAACCAGTTCGCCATCGCTGCCGTACATTCTCTTGGCGATAATACTGTCCAACAATACGTTCCTGGCACGGGTGTGAAAGGCCGTCATGTAAAGGTTGTTGTTTGGGTCCATTACCTTCTTGGGATCTTCGCCCGTGCCCGCGAAAATCATCGAATACTGCGAGTGGCCGCCCCAGATGGCTGTTTTTTCAATCGTAATTACCTTGGCACCGTGCTCAAGTGCAGACACTGTCGCCGCAGCGCCCGAACAACCTGTTCCTATCACCACTACATCAGCTTCGTGATCCCATTTAGCTGGAGGCCTTACCGGAGGAATCGCTTTGACGTTTTCCGACATGTCTGGGGTGGCCGCTTCCGCTGTAGTGACGGAGGCCAGCGTCGTGACGGCCGAGGAGAGCAATGCGGCCGCACCCATTCCGCCTGCGCCCTTGAAAAACTTGCGTCGGGACAGAAACATCTTTTTGTCCATTATTCCATTCTCCTGATTGACTACGAATCGACACTTCTGTCTGGCGGAGGAGCAGCGAACTGCGCTCCTCACCAGGGGAGTTGCTCTACGCGCTTGCCGACTGCTTACTTATTGAGTCGCCTATTCGCTAAAAGAACATGCTTACTCCAAGTCTCGCCAAGATTGGGCTGCTATTGATTCTGGGAGCAAACGTCGGATGCCGCGAATAGGTAATGGCAGGATCAATCCACACGCCTGGGCGGGTTCTGATGCTGTATCCAACGTTAAATGTGGTCTGGTCGCCGAAGTAGTTATAGCCAAACTGGGGATTGATCGAGTCCACATACGCATTACCGTAAAGTTGGCGTAGCGGCGCATATGATTCGAACGACTTCATGGCAATTTGGCTGAAAACGGTGTGGTTGACGACAACCATGAACATATCGAACGGCCGAGACTTGAACGGACCCAGGTTATACAGCCGGGTGTCGTAGTACTGGGTATAGGCATTTTGTTGTGGAGGTGCGTACTGCGCGGTTGCACCGGCATACCATCCCTGGAACGGAACATACTTATTGGTCTGCTTGATCTGCAAGTCTCCCGCCAACGACCACGCCCAGTTGTTGTCAGTCAGTCCACTCTTATTATTATGTGCCGCAAGATAGGGGAGACCGATGGTCCGGAAGTCTGTGTATTTGGTATGGTTGAACCATCCATCAGCGCGCACAAAAATCTTATTCACCAGAGGCGCAGCTTCCCGCCTATATCCAATTTCGCTAATCGTCAGCAGTTTTGCATCACCGTTGAGGAAGCGTGTACCCTCGCTGTTATCTTTTCGCTCCTGAAGCTCTCCGCCAGGCGATACACTTCTCTGGAAGGCAACTTTGAAGTAGGTGTTCGGAGTCGCTTGGTAGCGCAGTCTCAGCGAAGGGGTTACCAGTCCCGATCTGTTCTGGCCAACCTCATACGGAATTGGGGCGTCCAGGCCTAGTGTGCCTCCCGCCAGATTGCCCGCGATGTAGCTCTCGTAGAACGCGATGTCGTTCATCAGATAGCCAAATTCAATTCCTAGCTTCTCATTGTTGAAACCCTTGTGGACGTATAGTCCGCCGTTGGTAACAGCCATCGGCCTCTCAGGCCCTAACTGATTCCAACTGGTCTGCAGTGTGCCAGGAACCCATACGAATTGCAGTTCCTTCGATGGAACGTTGTAGGTCATAAACAGATACTGCACAGTACTGGCGGTTGGTCTTTCTCCGTTGAAGAGTTGAAACCTCTGGCCATCAAAGTTCGCTGGCCCATGGTAGCCGGCCATCGGGGCATCCCGAAGATTGTAGGCAGAGGTTGAGCAGTTCAACCATGTATAACCAATGTTGTGTTTCGCAAGTTTTTCGCGTACCCCTAATGCCTCTCCATCGACGGTATCGCCTGGCGAAGGGAAAGGCGTATCGATCCAGTCTTTCGGCGACAGCGAGCTATACTTAGCGTGAAGGATACCGAGCTTGATCACGGCATCCGGAATCGGAGAATCGTTAGAGATTTCCGGTGATTCTACTGCTTCGGAATTTGAAGCAGTACTTATGTCAGTCGGTTCCAGAGCAAAGAGTGCGGTACTCAGGATACAGACGGCAAGAATTAGTACATTGTTTTTAAGTGACATTTTTGTATTTAATCTCCGACATAGTTTGTAATGCTTACAACCTACTTAGTAATGCTTACCCTGTGATTTCCATTGATTAAGCGCCTTATAAGGGAGCTCTCCTTGCAGGGAGCTATGTCACATACCATGCGTCTGCGGTAACTTCAGGACTTTCTTTTTCGTTGGTCAGCCATGCGCATCGACGCCCACTTCTCCTGGGCAGCTTCCATCGTTACGGGCGGTTCGTAGAGTTGTGCATCCGGCTTGCGCGCGAGCGATCTGGCCTTCCTTGGACACGCTGCCGCACAGAGGCCGCAGCCGAGGCACCTTTCCAGGTCGGTGACGAGCTTGCCATCTTTCTTGGAAATCGCACTGACGTTACATCTCGAAATGCAATCGCCGCACAATGTACATAGTGAATCGTCATGGACAACGTGATGATTGGACCACTGCTTGACTCCCGGACCACCCAGTTTTAGCAGCTGGAACAGGCCGCATGCGCATTTACAACAGCTGCAAATATTCTCAGCATTCTGAGAATTTGTGACCTGAATGATACGGCCATCCTTCTCTCCACTTCTGAGCATAGCGGCAACCTCTTCGCGTGTAGCCGAGCGCCCCATCCCGTTTTCCACAAAGAAGTCGGCCATGTCGTCCGTCATCGTGCAGGTGCCACGCGGATGTTTGCATTTTTCAGGGTCACTCAGATTTTCGCGGCACATACACCTCGCGATCGCGAAGCGAGTGTGGCGGTCAAGCAGAGCGTCAAGGTCGTCGTACGGCAGTACCTTGGAACCGTTTACAAGTTCGGACCTGATCGGAATCGTTCGATAGAAAGGCATGAACTTGTTCGTGAGTTTCGCTCCCCCACTCAAGAACGACATTAGACTCCAGATGAAATAGGGGAACTTTGGATTTTCCGCCTGAAATTCCATGAATCCAAATGCAAAGGCCGGGTGCCGGTATTCGGTCACTCCATCGCGATGGCGCCGGTAGAGCAAGGCACGTTTGGCCATGCTTTCCAGCTTTTCCGCGGCGACTTCGACGGCACCGCCATTGAATTCGCAGAATTGGACAGGCGTATACCAACGGGCCGGCTCCATGCCGAGGAACGTCTGTGCGTCAACTTCTGAAAACAGCCGCTTGAGTAGGATTCTCTCGATACCCAACCACCTTGGTATGCCAAAGCTGGTTTTGTCGAACCTCTCCGCAAGGCGCTTATAGAGGTGCTTTGTTGTCGCCGCCATATTTAAGCTCTTTCAAGAAGACTTATTTGATTAAGATGTAAGCACTTTAATGCGATATTGACGAAGAGAACAATTCAAAGAAGGGATCGAACTGATCCGCTGCAGGAATGAGTCTGAATGAGGAGTTAAAGGCGTGGATCCGTCGTCTGGACGCTTTCAATTGCGCAGGCTGGAAGAATGCCGGAGAGCTTGTCTCCGGCAGTTTTCGGATGATGCCCGCGAAGCTTCGCCTCAGACGACAGGCATGCAAGCTGCAATTCCACTGAACGACGATTTATAACGGAGCCATGCGTGGCAAACCCGAGAAACTGAAAGTTGGAATCGCACAAAGCGTAGCGGAAATATTGTGCAATCAGTTCATCCGCATCTACCAGCATCGGTCGACTCGACTCAAGCACGGCACGCACCAGCAACATCTCCCGACCGCCCCCGTCCTCTTCCGCAACATCAAAGGCGTTGTGCACAACCGCCACCGGCAACAACCGCGCCTTCGTCGGTGTGGCTTCGCCCCTCAATGGCAAGAGCGGACCGCGCTGATACAGCTTGCCACAGGTAAACACTTGGTTCGCGTTTATCCCATGCCTACCTGCAACACAAGCAACCGACTCACCCGATGCTTGGCCACGATCCAGATTCGCGTGTTCGCCGGTAGTGAAATCATGCGCGCACCGACTCCAGAATCGTGCGCAGCACTGCAGCGTCAACCGCACCGGTGATGCGGATGAGAGGCCTGTGTTCTCCGCACGTTTTGGCCCTCCGCCGACGTCGCGCGTTTGCGTCCGGGAGGAGCCCACCCTCATACATTTTCCGCCCCCAAACACCTGGTTCGCGTTTACGCCGTGAGCCCGCGCAATCGCTGAAACCGAAACGCCGCGGCGAGTGTCTCTTCGACGACGCTGCGCCTCTTCGCAATCGTGCGGTATCGACCCTTGTTTTTGTTTGGGGGGTGAAACAGGTTCAGCGATAGCTTCCATGCTCTCCGCTTCCTGAGTGCGGGGCTTCGCACCGCACCACAAGAAGAGAGAATGCCGATCACATCAGCGCGCGCCTACACGGTCATCCCGACACGCTTGCTGAGGAGGAGGATTACAGTACGTGTACACTGCGTGTCGTAGTAATTGCGATGAACCGTGGTTTTTTTGATGGACGGTCAATCCGCACGATCTGACCGTTGGCCAACGGCCCGTATATCGGCACGCTCTACGAGATGAACGAAAGTGAGTTTCGAGATGCGATAGTCGTAATGGTTCAGCAGATCGGCTCTGTCGTGGTGATACCCCGGTGCAAAACCTGTAACGCAGGTCACCTCCACTCTCGTGAATGGAATGCGCCGTCAAACTTCGGGACTAAACATCTAGCTTTGAGTTACCTTGATCTTTGATTCGAGATAAGGGGCGAACAAAGACATCGCCGGATTCCGATTCTTGGCAATCCAGTAAGCAGCGACCTGGCCTAGACACGTTTGCGGCATAGGCACATACGTCACCCCAATGACCGGGTTTACCCGCTGCCCCCAGACGAGAAGTACGCCTACGCCCAAAGAAACCAAGCTAATCGCAACAGAATAGTTAGTTACAACTCTCGTGTGACAATTTATGTCATTTTCCAGGAATTTCAACCTAAACTGCGCTAACTCTTCGCCAGTTATGCTTGATTCAGAGATGAGTAGTGTTTCATCCTCCAACATCGAGTAAGTAACGACAGGCTCCTTCGCGAGTGGATGCTCGCTTGGGACAGCAACGTATATCTGCTCTGGGTCGAATAACTTGTGTCCGCGCCCTGTTCGGTCCGCGTCAGTGAGGTAGAATGCGACATCCATTTCGCCAGAATCGACTGAATCAATTAGCTCTGTAAGTGGGCGATCATGATAGACCAATTCCTGTGTAGGGTAGTCCTTTCTGAACTGAAGAAGGAATTCCCGTAATGGGCCCTCAACTATACCCTGGATGATCCCAACATTAAGAATGCCAACGGTGCCGTACGCGACCCGCCGTGTGACAGCGACAGCGTCATCAAAAGTCTCTAAGACTCTTGTGGCCTGTTCTGATAATACCTTCCCGGCAGCTGTCAGACGAACAGATCGTCCGGCGCGCTCGAAGACAGCGAATCCCAGCTCTTCCTCCAGTTGCTTCATTGTGCGGCTAAGGGATGACTGGCCAACGTGTAGGTGGTCGGCTGCGTGAGTGAAATGCATCTCGGAAGCAATTGCTAGGAAACACCGGAGATGCCTAAGTTCAATGATATTTGAAGTTGCCGCAAACGAACTCAAGCCCTCATCGGCACACATATAATTGCTCCACACATGAGAAGTTTACCGAGAAGTATTCTATATGACACAGTTTATGGGCAATTTGTGCATTCATATTTGTTCCACCCGCTGCCGGGAGAGTGCGCCATCGTTCCGCTATCAGCGTAGACGAGGCAGATTATCAACGACTTGGGCCGTCCTGGATAGCCTGTAAGTTGTTGATTTTCCAATTACTAGGCTTTTGACACAATAGGGGCTTCGGTTTGCACGCCTTGCCTTGGGCAATTACGTCTCGCCTGTTGCGATTCTCTGATGTAGCGCGAGATGTACCGCCAAACCTCACTCCACTCTGGCCGAACGTAACGCCATACCCCAATAGGGCCAAAAGCTCCCGCCGGAGGTGTGCCATAAGTGTGCCGTACGCCTTGGTCCCATGCGAGCTAAAGTGCTTCGTTTCGATACCGTGCCAAAACGCTTCCGTGCGGGCTTGAGTGTTTGTAAGTGGTAGGAAAATATGGCATGAACCGTACATCTAGGATCGCCTGCCTCGACTACTCATAATCCTTTGGTTGTAGGTTCGAATCCTACCAGGCCCACCAAAAGCGATTTGAAGCACTTCCAAAAAGGAACCCCTTGCTTGGAGTCCTCTAATGGATTCGTACTCTACTGAATAGCCTCGCGATTTCCCGCGAAACCAGTTCACAAATTGCTACAGTACTGCCATCTTGAGCCGCGCCACTCGCATCTAACTTATGAATCAAGCGGTGTGCAGCTCCTGCGTAGTCTATCTGCTCCATTTATTTGTCGCGCTTGCGGCAGAGCGAGGGCCTCTATGCTATCGAAGTGTTTCAACTCAAAATGCTCCGCCACTTTCCAATACTTGGGACAGGGACGGCTGTTTCGAATCGATTTCAGCGAGGCCAACCGGAGGAGTCCGGTGGCTGGGAAACCTAACGCGAAGCTTGCCTCAATGTGCAGTAAGACCTATCCAATCGAACATTTCTGGCTCTGCGAGAAATGTGCAGCTACGATGGGCTTGGAAATAAGCACGGCGGGAGAAGTACGCGTGGTTCTGCTGGACAAGCCCACTGCAGTGCCGGCGCGGCAACCAATCACCCGCCGGGCGGCAGCCTCGTAGCCCTAGGCTCGAGGCTTGCTCTCCGCGAGCACGGTTCCAGGCGTAGGCGCCAGGAACTGAAACTTGGGGCGGGCATAGTGGCCCGCAATTGCATTCAACCGAATCGTCAGCAACTCATAAAACATTTTCGTGCCGTCAATGAGTGGATTGATCTTCGAGCGGTCATCGTTCGCCCACTCCACTGCAACCTCAGTCATCTTCAATCCAAACCTTCGGGCGATGAAAAGCAGTTCGGGATCGAAGCCCCATCTTTCGATCTGCTGACGGGTAAAGATTACCTCGGCGGCCTTGCGGGTGAACGCCTTGAAACCACACTGCGTATCCTTGTAAGGCAGTCCAAGCAGGAGCCGCAGCAACAGGTTGTAGGCGCGTCCGACAAACTGACGCATCAATGATTGGCGGCGCGTCTGGGTTTCCGCCAGCAACCAGCGTGAACCAAAAGCTACGTCCGCGCCATTTTCAATGGCCCTGATCAGTTTGAGCGACTCGTAAATCGGCGACGAAAAATCAGCATCGCTGAACATTAGAATGTCGCCGTGCGCATTCAGCATTCCATTGCGAACGCTGTAACCCTTGCCGCGATTGCCTGGGTTTTCCAGCAAGCGGAGTTCGGGCGCATTCACCATTACCTGCTTCACGATGTCGGCAGTGTCGTCCCGGGAGCCGTCGTTGATGACGATGATTTCTACACTCCAGCGCTGTTCGCGCACGAAAGCCAGCGCTTTTTCGAGCCCCGGACGGATGCGCACGCTTTCGTTGTACGCGGGCAGGATGATGGAATATTGCACTGACATTTCTAGTTAGACGCACTCAGATTGGAATGTAGTTGCAAGTAGCAGCCTGGCAAAACAACTTAGTTCAAGCTGCATCCTCGCGTAAAGCAAGCATAGCAAAGAATTCGCCGATGATCGATTCATCCCAAAGACCTTGCTGCGCTTCGGAATGCATCGTTTCACGCGCTTGCTGATGTGTATGTGCAGCCTTGTACGGACGCTCGGTGCGGAGCGCATCGTAAACGTCTACTACCTGGAGAATGCGCGCAAGCAGTGGGATCTGATCACCGACGAGATGATCCGGATAGCCGCTCCCATCCCAGTGCTCGTGATGATGACGAATGATTGGCAATACCATTCGCAGCGAACGCAGCGGCTTGCAAATGTTTTCTCCAATCAATGGGTGCTGGCGCATCAGGCGCCATTCCTCGGGCGAGAGCAGCCCTTGCTTTTTCAGAATCTCATCGGAGATCGCAATTTTCCCGAGATCGTGGAGGAAGCCTCCGCGGCGCAGCGCAAGTTGCTCATCTTCGCCCAAACCCATGAAGCGTCCCAGCGCGCTAGCGTATTCTGCCAGGCGTTCGCAATGACCTTCGGTGTAGGGATCACGCGACTCGACGCTTCGCCCCAGGGTGCAGAGAACCGTGTCGGCGTTCTCCAACTCGTCGGTATAGTCCTTGACGCGCAGCAGCGAAGCGACTCGCGCAAATAACTCGACGGGAAAAATTGGCTTGTTCAGGAAGTCATCGGCACCAGCCTCGATGCCGCGAATCTTGTCCTCGCGGTCGCTCAGTCCGGTGATCATGACCACGGGAATGAGGCGCGTCTCGGGAGAATCCTTCCACTCACGACAGAGTTCGTATCCGCTCTTGCCCGGCATGATGACGTCCAGCAGCACGAGATCAGGCGTGGAATTGCGCATGATCTCTTCGGCAACTGGAGCGCTATCTGCGATGGCTACGTCATAGCCCTGACGGCTGAGCAGTTCCTGCATGAGCAGAGTGTTGTCGAGATGATCGTCCACGACGAGAATTCGTTGGGAACGGTGACGGATTGGCTCTGCCATTTGTTAAGTGTGAGCACTGATTGATGGACTTTGGTTGCCAAGGTGACTAAAGAGAATTGCGGAAAATGAAAAGCAGCGCTAGGCTGCAATTGCGATGATACCTCGACAACTCCGCTCTATTCTGTTTCTAACACTTGCGCTCACACCGATGGCGTCAATGGCTGCAGGTAAGCCAAAGGTGCATGTAATCAGCTTCGGAAAGGTTATGGCAGTGAAACTTTTCCTCGGTCCTGACGAGGAGCACACGGCGCCGATGAAGGTTCGTGCGCTGTATGTGGATACGAAGTTGAAGGAATTTGTTACGGGAGAAGTGCATGACGTGACCGACCGGCTGTTTGTAGTGCGGCGCGCCTATAGGCTGAATAATAATCTGCCAATCAATGAAAGCAAGGCTCCGAACTGGGTTTGGCAACGCGGCGGGTGGCTGATGGTGGATCGCTTAACAGCGCGTGTTTCGCAGGTTTCGCTGGTTGAGTTCGATCCGTTCTATTCGCACGCTAGCTGGTTTCGGGACTATGTGGCGTACTGCGGAGTGAGCGACAACGGCGAAAAGCTGAGCGCCGTGGTGATGCAACTGGGACGGAAAAAACCGGTGCTAAAGAAAGAGCTTGGGACGGCGAGCCAGGGAGAAATGCCAGATTCCGAGTGCGAGGCTCCTGGTTGGGAAAAGAGGCCGACGCGGGTGACATTTTTGCCAAAACACGCAGAAAAACAGGCCTTTTCGATCTTTGGGCATGCGTGGGACGCGGCTCCGGGGTCGGAAGAGGAATAGCCGCGCGACCGGCACCATTGCACGACTGGTGAATGGGTCAAGAGGGGTGAGGTTACTGGATAGGCAATGGTTGTGCAGGGGCTTGAAGATTGATCAAGTGATAAGTAGTGGATAGATGGACTGATTACTATGCAGTAAATGCCGGGCCGTGATGGCCCGCTTCGTTTTGCGTCAGAACGAAAGAGGCCCGTTCGAAACTCGTGGTTTTGAGTTTGGAACGGGCCTCCCGTTTGAAAAGTTTGCTCCGGAAGTTGACCGGAATTTAGTTCTTCGGAGTGGGAAGAGGGAGAGAGGTGGTCTCGCCGTTCCGAGTGAGTTCGAGGGTGTACTGCTTAGCGCGCTTCCCTGTTAATGGGAAGTAGAGATATCCGGCGATGGGTTGGGTCAGGTTTCCTTGGGGGAGCGCTTTTTCGCGGAGTTCGGTTTGCATTACTCGGCGGTTGACGCCAGGCATTCCGCGACGGGGATATGGAGCGCCAGCGACGCCAACTCCTACACCGGTCGAAACACCGCGTCCCCAGCCACCACTTCCGTAGCCGACTCCCACACTGGGATAAACGCGAACATCGCGCGAGCCTGAGCCGTAGCGAGGAAACAGGTCGGTCAGCACATCATCGGGAGCGGCGGGGAAGAAAGCCTGGTCTTCGTTGCCAGCCCGGAGAGTGAATCCATCGGTGCGTAGGTTGAGAGATTGGCCGGTGGGAAAGACGCCGACTTCAACTACGAGATAGCGCTTGCCGAGAGGCGTGCTGAACCTCTGCTCAACTTCTTTGGCTGAAAGCAAACGGGCTCCGACGGAGAACTGTTGCTGTTGGCGATAGACCGGATAGTCGGCGGCCTCGGAACGTGGACGGACTGCGGGAGTGACTTCCAGCGGACGCCGTCTCACTTGAGGCGGGTAGTCGGGTTGAGGCGGGTAGTCGGGCTCCTGCGGCTGACCGGCGTAAGGAGGCTCTTGCGGCTGTCCGGCATACGGAGGCTGATCCTGCGGCTCAGGCTGCTGAGGGTACTGCGACTGCTGCTCCGAGTACTGTGGCTGCTGCGGATACTGCGGCTGTTGAGGGTACTGTTCAGCGTAGGGTGGCTGAGATTGTTGATCGGAAGGCTGCGTAGCGTAGGGTGGCTGCTGAACAGGTTGCTGCGCCTGTTGATCGGCAGACTGCGCGTCGTAAGGAGGCTGCAGTTTGTCGTTGTTCTGAGCCTCGGCGCCGTTGTCCTGAGCCTCGGCGTCGGCCTCAGCCGCGGCCCGGGCTTGCGCTTCGGCCTGCGACATTCCGGCTTGTTCCGGCTCGGGCTGGGCGGAAGCGGACTGCTGTGGCTCGTCCGGGACAGACGGTGCAGCCTGCTGCGCCAGAGCCGGGGCGAGCAGGACAAAGAGCGCAAAGGTGCAGACGAACGGTTTCATTTATTACCTCTGTGACCGTGGTTCAGGAGCAGGTTGTGGAGCCGAGTTGGATTCTGGTCCGGCTGGCCGCTGGTTCGCGTCAGGCGGCGGTGGCGGGACAGCGGAGTGAGCACCGGGGCGCTCGAACTCGATTTTCAGGCTGTGATTGGCGAGCACGTAGAGACGTTCCTTCTGAACATCGGAACCGATGCGCTGCTCGATGTTGTAGGTGCCCGGCGCAAGATAGATGGTCTTGAGATCGTGAGCGCGTCCGGCGAATGCGCCATTGATGTAGATCATGGCGTTGGACTCAGGGCTCTTGATGTGTACCTCTCCCATGGGTCGGCCATAATATCCGCCGTAACCGTATGGGGCATATGCATAGGGGTATGCGTAATAGGGATATCCCCAAGGGCCGTATCCCCATGGACCGTAGCCATACGGGTATCCACCATAAAAACCGACTCCGACGCCAACGCGCGTGCGGGCAGCAGCCGAGGCGGGGAGGATCAACGCCACGGCAAGAGCCGCGAAAACAACAGCCCTAGAAAATCGAATGTGCGACATTATCCTGCACTCCTCTGAAAATCCCTTTATCTTGCATTGTCTTGAGCAGAGAGGAAGGTTCCATTGAATACGAACCCTGCACAACGCTGATTTTACACGCGCCCTGCTTAAGCTCCGCCCATTAAAACCCGGTAGGGGAGCTTGAGTTGCGCGGGAGGGAAAAATGGCGGTGCGATTCTTTGGAAGGAGCGAAGGGCGGAACTGGCGTTGAGTTTCAGCGAAACGGTAGAGTTCAAGTGCTACACAGATCGAGAAGGCGGCACAACACGTCATCGGAATAGCCAATAACCATGCTGGTCGGAAACGTCTTATCAGATCACGTTTGGCGTGGAGGGTGAATACAGAACAAAACCGTTTCCGCTGGCTTGCTGTGCTGCAAATCGATGCGGGTTGAGTTGCCTCTGGGCGGCACGGGAGATTCGATCTGTACGGGGGTCCTTCGCGTTGCTCAGGATGACTCCGCAAGGTCAACGATCTCTTCGGAGTGCCTCGGGAGGTCTTCTTAAGATCAAGATCTCATGAGGGTGAGTTGACGGAGTCTCCACATTAGCCAAAAGCGGGCAAATGTGGGCCACCTGTGTTTTGCTGGACGAACGGAGAGTGCAAACTGAAGCGCACTGAAGCTGGCGCGACAACTGCGGGCCACCTGTCGGTCCGCTGGCTTGCTGTGCTGCAAATCGATGCGGGTTGAGTTGCCTCTGGGCGGCACGGGAGACTTGATCTGTACGGGGGTCCTTCGCGTTGCTCAGGATGACTCCGCAAGATCAACGATCTCTTCGGAGTGCCTCGGGAGGTCTTCTTCAAGATCTCATGAGGGTGAGTTGACGGAGTCCCAACATTAGCCAAAAGCGGCAAATGTGGCCCCCGGGTTTTGCTGGACGAACGGAGAGTGCAAAGAAAGAGCGGGAGGCTGGTCACCTCCCGCTGTGTTTGCGAATAATTAGGTTACGGGGTGGGAATGATCGCGCTCACTTGAGAGGAGTAGCCGCTCTCGGCTCCCGAAGTGCCGACGGCGGTGACCACGTAGTAGTAGGTGGCACCGGCACTCACGTTGGTGTCTGTGTACGAAGTGCCAGTCACCTGACTGCTGGTGAGTTTGGTGTACGAGCTGCCGGATGTGGTGCTTCGGTAGACGTTGTATCCGCTTACGCCGGAGGAGGAACTGGCGCTCCATGTCAAGGTCACGGAGTGGGTGGTGGCAGTGGACGCGGTGCCGGTTCCGCTAACTCCGATGGACAGCGTGGAGTTGGAGGCGCTGCTGAGCAGAGACAGGCTGCCGCTTACGGTGGCAGCGGTGGTGGGGGTGAACTTCACGGTGAACGATGCGCTTTGACCCGCTGGTATGGTGAGCGGCAGAGAGATTCCGCTGACGGTGAAGCCGGGGATCGTGCTTATCTGCGAGATGGTTACGCTGGCGGTACTGGCCATTAAGGTTACGGTTTGCGTTGAGCTGCTGCCCACGGTTACGGAGCCGAAGCTCAACGAACTGGGAGTGGCGGCGAGAGTTCCGGGAGCGGTGGAGGTGACGGTGATGCTGCGCGAAGATTTGTACACCGTCCCGGCGCTGTCCCAAGCCTGAACGGTGACGTTGTGCGTGCCGCTGGCAATGGCGAGCGATGTATTGATCGAGGCGGCATTCACGAGATAGGCACTGACGCCATCGACGTAGATTCGCATGGCGGTGATGGTTCGACCGGAAGGCGCCTGGGCCGAGGCCACGAACTGCACGGGCGAGCCGACAGTCGCGCCGCTGGCGGGCGAAGTGACAGTGACGCTGCCGGCGGATGTGGTGGCACCGACGGTGATGCTGATTCTGCTGGAATAGGATTTTCCGGATTTGTCCCAGGCAATGACGGTTACATTGTGCGCTCCGGTGGAGAGCGCAACCGAGGTGTTGAGGCTGGCGGCACTGACGGTGTATTTGCTGACGCTGTCAACGTAGAGGCGCATGGAGGTGATGGGATAGGTCGTGCTGCCGCTGTATGCTGAGGCGACGAAGTTCACGGGTGAAGAGACGGTGGCACCGCTGGTGGGCGAGGTAATAGTCACTCCGACGGTGGTGGCCGCGGCGGTTGCGTTCGGGGTTGCGGCGTTTGAGGTGGCGGAAACGGGAGCGGTGAAGAATTCGCTCATCAATGGCGCGGTGGCTGCGGCACCAGGAAAGTTGGTGGCGCCCATTGCGGATAGGACCGTGCGAAGCAAGCTCTGATGCTGGTAGAGGGTTGTGGACCTGTAGGCCGGAATGACGCTGGGGCCGATGACGAGAGTGGCGACGTGGCCTCCGCCGTGTGCGGTGTCAGTGCTGGCGGATTCCTCGAAGGTGATGATGAGCAATCCATCTTTCTGGAAGTTTGAATCGGCAAGCAGGGGAGCGAGGTTCTGTTTGAGCCAGGTATCGGATTGCTGAAGCGAACCGTTGGCACCGTCGTTCATCTGGTTGGGAACGATGTAGCTGAAGTCGGGAAGCTGATTGCTGGCGAGATCGGCTGCGAACTGCGAGAACGGCACGAGGTTCATCTTCTGGGTGCTGCTGTTCTGGACATCGGCGAAGTAGGCGAATGGATTATTGCGGACTGCGTAGTTTCCGGTGTTGCCTCCGGTGTATCCGGCGTAGGGGAGATCCTCGGCATAGGACTTCCAGGTTTTTCCGGCGACCATCATTTGGTCAACGATGTTATCGACGGAGACGGGAAAGTTCGACGGCGTTACGGTGTTGTCGTTGGATAGCACGCTGCCGGTGGTCATCTCAAAATAATTTCCGATGGCGGGATGTGTGTTCGCGTAGTAATGGGTCGCGAGTCCGTACTTCGAGGCCAGCGAATTGAGATATGGCATGGCGCTGTTACCAATCACGCTGGAGTAGCTGTGATTCTGTTCCACAACCATCACTACATGACTGCTCGTGGGAATCTGCGCGAATGAAATCGCAGTTAGAACGATTACGAATAATGCGATCAGCCAAGTCCTCATCAATACCCTCACACGTGAATGTTTCAACTGCGAGGAGAGTATGGGAGCATCTATTCTGCTTATATGCGGGATAGGCACTAGGCTGCTACGTATTCACGCTAAGAACTGGTAGGGATGGGCACTCAATCTTCCGCGGTTTTATGCGTAAGGATTCCTCAGGTAAATTCATAAATCAAAACCAGCGCAATCCTTACAACCAATCACGCAATGGAGTGACGACTGTCACTGTTGGAGTATGAATGATCGGGTAAGTGCCACTGGAAGTTGGGCCAGCGTGCAAATTGCCGCTCTGTTGCGCAACTTACTTCCGCGCGGCTGATTTAGCAGGGTGGCGTCATTGCGCACTGCACGGTGCTGCCCCTCCTGCGGCTTTATCATCGAAGTATTTGAGGCCGGGAGGAGGCCCTGCAATGAGTGAGAGACATAATGAAATTCCTTATCGAGAACTTGGGACGACGGGAGAAAAGATTTCCTGCGTGGGCGTTGGCGGATGGCATCTGGCGTTGCCTAAGGTGGATGAGAAGCTTGCGATCCGCATTATTCATACGGCGATCGACCGCGGCATCAATTTTCTGGATAACTGCTGGGACTACAACGAGGGCATGAGCGAGATTCGCATGGGGCGGGCGCTGCAGGAGAACAACTCGCGCAAGAAGGTCTTCCTGATGACGAAGATCGACGGCCGCACAAAGAAAGAAGCGACGAGGCAGCTCGATCAATCGCTGGAACGCATGCAGACGGACTACATCGATCTGGTGCAGCATCATGAAATTTTGCGATATGAAGATCCGAATCGCATATTTGCCGAGGACGGCGCGAATGAAGCACTGGTGGAAGCGATGAAGGCGGGCAAGATTCGGTTCATCGGCTTTACGGGGCATAAAGATCCGCGCATTCATCTCTACATGCTCGAGGTGGCGAAGGAGAACGGCTTTAAGTTCGACACGGCGCAGATGCCGGTCAATGTGATGGATGCGCACTTCCGCAGCTTTTCGAAGCTGGTGGTGCCGGAGCTGGTGAAGCAAGGGATCGGCGTGCTGGCGATGAAGACGCTGGCGAACGGGTCGATTGTGAAGTCGAAGACGGTGACTCCGATTGAGGCGATTCAGTACGCGCTGAACCTTCCGGTCTCGGTGGCGATTTGCGGGATCGACAGCCTTGAAATTCTGGATCAGGCGATTGAGGCGGCGAAGACGTTTAAACCTTTTTCGGAGGAGCAACTGAAGGCGCTGCTGGCGAAGACAGCGAAAGCAGCGGCGCGGGGCGAGTTTGAGCCGTTCAAGACTTCGTCGATTTATGACGGGACAGCGCAGAACCAGGCGTGGCTAGGGGAGGAGCCGGAGTATCTGAAGGCGATTATGCAGCAGTAGGGGGGCGGATCCCGCGATGTCGTGGCTCCGCGTACAGTTCCGCATTGGGATAGTGAGCCGCATTAACTCTCGCAAAATCGCCAAGTATCCAACGATCCCGAAGCGGAACCGCAAGATCAAAGTCAACGACCCCACGTCAGCCCGATAAAGCCGGGCGGGACGGGGGGCACCTAGCAACCCCGAGGTCCTTCGCTTCGCTCAGGATGACACCGAGTTCGCTCAAGATGACACCGGAGTTCGCTCTGACACCGATGACACCGAGTTTGCTCTGACACTGGAGTTCGCTCTGACACCGGAGTTCGCTCTGGCACCGGAGTTCGCTCTGACACCGAGTTCGCTCTGACACTGGAGTTCGCTCTGACACCGAGTTCGCTCTGGCACCGGAGAAGGAAGAGCGGGCTGAGGTCAGCCGGCGCGGCGCTCGTCGGAGAGCACTTCGTCGAGGGCAGAATCGAGGGCGCGGCCGAGGTGGCCGGCACGGCTGGTGTACTCGCTCTCGATGCCCTCGTACTTACGCTTGAGCTGATAGTAGTCGTCGACGATGTTGAGGGCGGCGAGCACGGCGACCCGGAGGGAGTCGACGGTGCTGGTGTGCTGGGCTACGGCGCGCATTTTGGCATCGACAACGTCGGCAAGGCGCTGGATGTAAGCCGGATCAGAACCTCGCAGATTGTAAGTCTCATCGTAGATCTCTACGCGGATGCTGTTGTTGGATTCCGCCACTTGTCCCTCGCTTTGCCCCGGTGCTGGAGGCCACACTAAGAGTTCATATTCAACGAACAACAGATTGCGCCTGAAGTGCGTGTAGCGCAATGCAAATTCAACAACTGAGTGCTGGTGGAAGGGGTAACCGCGCTGCAGACTTGGGCGACGCGGGGGGTCCTTCGCTGCGCTCAGGATGACACCCTGAAGAACAACAGAGAAAACACGAGACGACGAGATGGCGAACCCGGCTATTGCTCGAGAATCGCGTCTACGTCTCCGAGAAGCTTTTCGACGCGGGTACGAACTTCAGAGCGCTCCTGTTGCAGGGACTGGAGTTCTTTGCGGACTCGTTCGGTCTCGGCAGCCTGGGCGTCAAGCATTTCGCGCATGGTTACGATTTCCTGCTCGGCAGCAGCCTTTTGGGCGCGTGCAGTCTTGAGCAGTTCGATGGTGCGATAGATTTTTTCCTCTAGCTGGTGAAAATCGCTGTTGGAGCCTTCAAATGCGAACTGGCCTTCAGCCAATGAAGCCATGAATACCCTCGAAAACGTTAAGGACCTGGGAATCTTGAATCTTTGGGCAGTATAACGCAGAAAACTGAGCTGGAAGCCGCGTGAGATGTGGAGAACTTGCATTCCAGGCTTTGATCTCCTCGATTTAAGAGAGGCAGAGCACCGAAAATCGCATCATAAAAGGGGGAAGAGCTGGATCTCCGGTTACCGGCATGGCGCTTGCGGCGTGGGTTCACTGGGGCCGCGAAAATTAGCAATCGCGGAAGATTGCGCAAGAAGTTTTGTGCAACCCCTGCTGTCCCGGAAGTTCTAATATGGATAGGGTAGTCACAGCCCTGAAGGCAAAACCATGAAACCGAGATTCGCGCTGCTGCTCACGTTGACTCTTTCGCTGGCCTGCTTTGGCGTGGCGGAAGATAAGACAAACAAGACAGCCAAGACAGACAACCCGGAAAAAAGCGAGCTGGATTTTCCGCACGACGGCAAGACCAACGACGTAGGCGCAATCGGCAACCGCAACGTGGGATGCACAAAGGGATTGGGCAACTGGTATTCGCTGGAAAGCCAGGTCTCGATGGGCAAGAGCTTTGCCATGCAGGTGGAGCAGAGCGCGAAGCTGGTCACCGATCCGGTGGTGAACGAATACATCAACCGGATGGCGCAGAACATTGTGCGCAACTCGGATGCAAAGGTTCCGTTCACGGTCAAGGTGCTGGATGACGATTCGGTGAACGCTTTTGCGCTGCCGGGCGGCTACTTCTATGTGCAGAGCGGACTGATTCTGGCGGCGGACAACGAGGCAGAACTGGCGGGAGTGATGGCCCACGAGATCGCACACGTGGCGGCCTGCCATGCGGCACGTCAACAGACACGCGGCAACCTGGCGCAGATTGCTTCGATTCCGCTGATCTTCATGGGCGGCGGGCTGGGATATGGACTCTATGAGGCTTCCGGAATCGCCGTGCCGCTGACGTTCATGAAGTTCCAGCGCAATTTCGAGGCACAGGCGGATTACCTTGGGGTGCAGTATCTGTATGCCGCCGGATATGACCCGCAGGCGTTTCCGCAGTTCTTCGAAAAGATTCAGGCGCTGGACAAGAAGAAGCCGGGAGTCGTAGCCAAGGCGTTTGAGACACATCCTCCGACACCGGCGCGCATGGAACACACACAGCATGAGATTGCGACGATTCTGCCGTCGAAGGCGCAATACGTCGAAGACACCTCGGAGTTCCAGGAAGTGAAGGCCCGGTTAGCGGCTCTGGAAAATCGCCGCAAAGTGGATCAGGGTAAGGACAAGGGTCCGAGTTTGAGGAGAGCTTCGTCAGGTCAAAATGATCCGAATAAGAGCCCGGACGACCAGACGAAGAGCGCGGATGACCGGCCTACGTTGAAGCGGAGAGATTAGAAGGGCAAGGTTTCAAGGTTTCGCAAGGTTTCAAAGTTTCGCAAGGTTTCAAGGCAAGAGCAAAGAACAAGACACCACACCCCTCAGCGATGAGGGGTGTTTTCGTTGCGCTATTTTCCGGCTAGCTGGGCGAAAGGCGGAGGGGGACTGCGGGTGGCGCGAGGTCCTTCGCTGCGCTCAGGATGACACCTTAAAACAAACCACAACAAAAGCAAAAACTGAAGCGGTCACAGGCCCAGCTTAGCGGTCACAGGCTTAGCGGTCAGGCCGGCTTAGCGGTCACAGGCTTAGCGGTCACAGGCCGGCTTCGATACGGGAGCGGGGGTCCAGGTAGTCGCGCATGGCGTCGCCAACGAAGTTGAAGGCGAGGACCGCGAGCATGACGGCTCCGGCAGGAAAGAGGATGACGTGGGGGGAGTCGAAGAGGTGCGAACGTCCGTCGTTGAGCATGGCTCCCCAGCTTGGTACGGGAGGAGGGACGCCGAGTCCGAGGAAGCTCATGGTGCCTTCGGCGAGAATCGCTCCGGCCATGCCGATGGCAGCCTGCACGATGACGGGCTGCATGATGTTGGGGAGGATGTGGCGGACGAGGATGCGCCAGTCGGTGGCTCCGAGAGCGCGGGCAGCTTCTACGAATTCTCGCTCGCGGGCGGCGAGGACCTGGGCGCGAACGAGGCGCGCGTAGCCAACCCATCCGCCGATGATGAGGGCGAGGATCAGGTTCCAGAGGCCGGGTCCAAGGAAGGCCACGAAGGCGATGGCGAGGAGGATTCCGGGGAATGACAGAAAGGCGTTCATCACGATGACGTTGATGAAGCGATCGAGGCGTCCGCCGTAGTATCCGGCGAGGGAGCCGACGATGGTGCCGAGCAGGAGCGACCCGGCAACGACCGAGGTGCCGACAATCATGGAGATGCGAGCGCCGTAGAGGATGCGCGAGAGGATGTCACGGCCTAGTTCGTCGGTGCCGAAGAGGTGGTGCGCGGAAGGCGACTGGAGTCGAGAGGCGAGGTCGATGGAGGCGGGGTCACGCGGGGCGGCGATAGGTCCGAAGGCGGCGGAGAGGAGGAAGAGCACGATGAGGAAGACTCCGAGGAGCGCAAGGGGGTTGTGGGAGAGGATGCGCGCGATGTTGGAGCCGGGGGTGGACAAGTTCTCATGATAAGGGCGGAGCAAAAACAAAGACAAGAGCAACGACAGGAGCAACTGCAAATGCAACCCCGAGGTCCTTCGCTTCGTTCAGGATGACACCTAAATCAAAAAGCAAGGGCGAGAGCAACGGCAGGAACAAAAGCGAGAGCAAGGACAGGAGCAACTGCAAGAGCAACCCCGAGGTCCTTCGCTTCGCTCAGGATGACACCTAAATCAAAAAGCAAGGGCGAGAGCAACGGCAGGAACAAAAGCGCGAGAGCAACGCTATTGGCGGATGCGGGGGTTGAGGGCGGAGTAGACGAGGTCGGTGAAGAAGTTTACGGCTACGTAGGTGAGGCCGATGCAGAGCAGGCATCCCTGAACGAGCGAGTAGTCGCGATTGCTGATGGCGGAGATGGTGAGGCGTCCGATGCCGGGCCAGGAGAAGATGGTTTCGGTGACGATGGCCCCGGCGAGGAGAGCGCCGAACTGCAAGCCGATCACGGTGACGACGGGGATCAAGGCGTTGCGCAGGGCGTGCCGATAGACGACGTCGCACTCGGGCAGGCCCTTGGCGCGGGCGGTGCGGATGTAGTCCTGACCTAGCTCCTCCAACATGCTGGTGCGTACCATGCGGGTGAGGATCGCCGCGAGCGACGCTCCCATGGTGATGGCGGGGAGGACGAGGCTACGCCAGTTTGCGGAACCCGAGACGGGGAGCCAGTCGTAGTGAATGGCGAAGATGAGGACGAGGATGGGTCCGAGAGCGAAGTTTGGGAAAGACAGGCCGAGGAGACTGATGAAGCTAAGGGCGCGATCGTCCCAGCGGTTGCGGCGGGTGGCTGAGCGGACTCCAGCGGGAATGGAGAGCAGGATGGCGACGAAGAGGGCGGAAAGCGTGAGTGACAAGGTGGCGGGATAGGCCTGGGCTACGAGATCCTTCACTGGCTTGTTTAGGCGCAGGGAGCGGCCGAGATCGCCGTGGAGGACGCCTCGCCAATAGTGGACGTACTGGGTGGGGAGCGGGACGTCGAGTCCGTAGGCGTGCCGCGCGGCCTGAATGTCGGCTCCGGCAGCGCCTTCGCCGAGCATGGATTGAATGGGGTCTCCTGGGACCAGGTGGATGAGCAGAAAGACCACGGAGACGACGAGCCACACGACAGGCAACATGTAGGAGAGGCGGATGAACAGGTAGCGAATCAAGCTTCGCGCCTCCCGCTGGAGTTCGAGGCGTCGGGATCAGAAGCTTGGGTATCAGAAGCTTGGTTGCCGGGAGCTTGGGTGTCGGAGGCTTCCGAGCCGGTCGCGAGGGTGGGGACGAGATCGACCTTGACGACTCCGACGCGGCGGCCTTCCATTTCGACGACGGTGAAACGGCGCTGCTGGTAGAGGAAAGAGTCTCCGGCCTTGGGGATGCGCTGAAGTTGGGCGACGACGAATCCGGCGAGAGTCTCGAAGCCTTCGTCGCGGGGCAGGTGCAGGTTGTATTGCGATTCGAGGTCGCGGATGTTGAGGGCGGCATCGAGCACGAGCGAGGCGGGATTGCCGAGATTGGCGCGGGGGACCACATCGAATTCGTCTTCGATTTCGCCGACCAGTTGCTCGAGGACATCCTCGACGGTGACGACGCCGGCGGTGGAACCGTACTCATCGACAACGACGGCGAGATGGCGGCGGCGGTGCTTGAATTCGGAGAGAAGGTCGGGGAGCGCCTTGGTTTCGGGAACTACGAGGACGTCTCGCATGATGTGGCGGACGGCCAGCGTGGGCAGGGCTGGCGCAGGCGAAGACGACGATTGTCCACGCTTGAGGCGGAACTGCATCCAGCGCATGAGGTCCTTGGAATAGAGCACGCCGATGATGGCTTCGGGGCCGCGCGCGGGATCGTATACGGGAATGCGGGAGTGCTGCTCCTCGACAATCTTGACGATGGCCTCTTCGAGAGGCATGTCTCCGGAAACGGAAAAAATGTCAGGGCGCGGGACCATGATTTCGCGGACGGAAATCTGTTCGAGGTCGAGGGCGCGGTGGAGAAGGTCCTGCTGCAGGGCGGAGATGAGTCCGTAGCGATGGGAGGCCGTGACGGAGAGTTTGAGTTCCTCGGGAGTGTGCACGCCGCCTTCGCGAATCTGCTTCCATCCGAAGGATCGCAGGACAAAGCGCGAGGAGGCAGCCATGGTGCGGGTGACGGGGCTAAAGATGGTGATGAAGACATCGAGCGGCCCGGCAACGGCGAGGGCGACGTGCTCGGCTTTCTGCAGGGCGATGGATTTGGGGACGACCTCGCCGAGGATTACGTGCAGATAAGTGATGGTGGTGAAGGCGAAGATCGACGCCAGGGCGTGAGCAAAGAAGACGGAGTGAGGCAGGCGGGCGAGCGGGACTTCGAGGACGCGGGCCAGAGACTCTTCGCCAATCCAGCCGAGAGCGAGGCTGGCCATGGTGACGCCGATCTGGATGCCGTTGAGGACTTCGTCGAGCTTGTTGTGGAGCTTGCGGATGGTGCGCGCGCCGATGCGTCCCTGATCGATGAGCTGCTGGAGACGAGTGTCACGGATGCTGACCAGGGCGTATTCGCCTGCGGCGAAAAAGGCGTTGGCCGCTACCAGCAGGATCACAGCTATGACCCGCATGAGCACGAACGTGAACAAGAGCGCTCCTCAAAAGCAGTGGTATTGGATTTTAGCATCGGGAGGAGCGAGGGGAATTGTTGCGCTCAGGGGAGCAGGAACAAAAGCAACAGACGGTTCTTTGAGGGTGCAAGCGGCACGGCTACCCCACACTTGCCAACGGAAGGCAAATGTGGGCCACCTGTGACCGGGTAGAGCAACAACTAGATCAAAGAACAACATCAAGAACATGGGCAAAATCCCCACTTCTGCCAACTTCGGAAGAAATGGGGCACCAACCCCATTTTGGGGGAACTGGGGAGGATTGGGCCTCGTACATGACATTGTGACGAGGAGGCGATCATGGCGAATGGGAATGGTAAGCGCAAACGGAAGACAATTTGGATTGTGGCATTCATAACGGTGGTGTGTCTGGTGGCGGTGGGTGGATTGATGGCGGCTCGGAGCGGGGGAACGAAGATCGATCCGACGAAGCTGGCCAAGGTGGAACGTGGCGACCTGGTGAAGAGCGTGGTGGCGACCGGCAAGGTGGAGCCGATCACGAAGGTGGAGATCAAGAGCAAGGCCAGCGGTATTGTAAAAAAGCTCTACATCGAGGCGGGCGACCATGTGAAGGCCGGGCAGGTGCTGGCCGATCTGGATCGCGTGGAGATGGAGGCGCAGGTGCGGCAGTCGGAGGCGCAACTGCAATCGTCTGAGGCTACGCTGCGCTCGGCAGAGGCAGACCTGGCGCGCTCGAAGGTGGATGCGGAGGGCGTGGATGTTCCGATGCTGAAGCGGGCGTATGACCGCGCGGTGTCGATGGCGAAGCAAGGCGTGGTGTCGCAAGCGGCGCTGGACGACGCGGAGAGGAATTATCAACTGGCGACCAACAAGCAGCATGTGGCGCAGGCGCAGGTGCAGGTAAATGGGGCCAAGGTGATGCAGTCGCGGGCGGATGTGAAGCGGGCGGAAGCGACGCTGTCGCAGTTGCGCGAGCAGTTGAGCTATACGACGATTGTCGCTCCGATTGACGGCATTGTGCTGTCGCGAGATGTGGAGATTGGCGACGCGGTGAGCTCCATTCTGGTGATGGGTTCGGCGGCGACCCTGGTGATGACCATCGGCGACACGCGCGAAGTTTACGTCAAGGGCAAGGTGGACGAGAGCGACATTGGGAAAGTCTATTTGGGACAGCCAGCGCGGATTAGGGTGGAGTCGTTTAAGGACAAGACGTTTGAAGGCAAGGTGACGAAGATTTCTCCGATGGGCGTAGAGAAGGAAAACGTCACTACGTTTGAAGTGCGCGTTTCGATCAATAATCCCGGTGGCGAGTTGAAGGCGATGATGACGGCTAACGCGGAGATGATTCTGGAAGAGCACAAGAACGTGCTGAATGTGCCGGAAAGTTCGTTGATCTACGACCAGAACAAGTCGGCGTCGGTGGAGATTCCGGACCCGAAGGCGAAGGAAGGAAAATCGAAGGTCGCGGTGAAGGCGGGAATTTCCAATGGAGCGAAGACGGAGATTTTGAGCGGGTTGAATCAGGGACAGCAGGTGATATTGCAGTAGGGCGAGGTTTCAAGGTTTCAAGGTTTCAAAGTTTCAAAGTTTCAAGGTTTCGCGAGGTTTCAAGGTTTCGCGAGGTTTCGCGAGGTTAAGAGCAACGGCAACGGCAACCCCGAGGTCCTTCGCTGCGCTCAGGATGACACCTCAATAACAGACACTCAGCATGGCGCCTGCTGCTAACGTGGCAGGCGCTTTTTATTCGTGAAAGAATCATTGCAGGAAGCAAGGTTTGCGGGAGGACCACTTGGCGGCTGGGCGCATTGTCACACTTACTACGGATTTTGGCGGGGCGGATCACTTTGTTGGCGTGATGCGGGGAGTGATTCTGGGGGTGAATCCTGCGGCGCAGGTGGTGGATCTGTGCAACTCGGTGAACTCGTTTGACGTGCTGGATGGAGCGCTGACGATTGCGCAGGCATACAAGTATTTTCCGGCAGACACGATTCACATGGTGGTGGTCGATCCGGGCGTAGGATCGGCGCGGAGGCCGCTGCTGGTGACGACCTCGAAGCACTACTTCATCGCTCCAGACAATGGCGTGCTCTCGCTGGTGATGGAGCAGGAGGAACGAGTGTCGGTGCGGCACATTACGGCGGAACACTACTTTCTACAGCCGTTGAGCAATACCTTCCACGGGCGGGATGTGTTCGCTCCGTGCGCGGGGTGGCTGAGCAAGGGAGTGGAGCCGGAAAAATTCGGCGACGAGATTACGGACTTTGTACGTTTTACCTTGCCGAAGCCGAAGATGGTGGCTGAGCGCGCGGTGAAGGGCGCGGTGCTGAAGGTGGATAAGTTCGGGAATCTGATTACGAATATCACGCCGGAGAATGCAGCTGCGGTGTTTGCGGGGAAGGCGTTGAAGATCACGGTGGGAAATGGTGCGGCGAGTGGGATCTTCGACAACTATGCGCAGGGAAAGCCGGGAGAGCTGTTTGGAGTGCTTAACAGCATGGGGTTTCTGGAGATTGCATGTAATCGCGGGGCGGCGGCACAGGTGGCGAAGGCGGGGCGGGGGTCGGAAGTGCTGGTGGAGTGGTGAGCGCGTTGCCCGAGCGGAGAGACAGCGGGAAGTGCGCGGGTTGAAAAGAGTTTGATATAGCGCTGATGATTGGGCGGTGCGGGGGTCCTTCGCGTTGCTCAGGATGACCCAAAAAACAAAACCCGGAAACCTAGCCCCAGTCCTGGGTGGAGGGGTTGCGGGGTTTGACGCGGGCGTAGTTGTCCATCTTTGCGGTCCAGAGGAGGAAGCGCCACATCTGGCGATACTCGCGGCTCATCAATCCCATGATTTGAAGCAAGCCGATTTTTTCCATCTTGAGTCCGGTGTAGGTCTCAAGGCGCCACTTGAGGTAGGGGCTGCGCCAAGGGGCGAGACGGTGGCCACGGGTTGCGTTCCAGAGGAATCGGATGATGTACCACATAAGGCAAGGTTAGCAAGGTTTCGCGAGGTTGGCGAGGTTTCGCGAGGTTAAAGGCGAGAGCAACGGCGACCCCGATATCCTTCGCTTCGCTCAGGATGACAGATCAAAACAAATTCGAGATCAAGATCAAAAACGTTGAGGGATGGAGTGCTGCCTTGTCCCACATATGCCAACGGAAGGCGTATGTGGGCCACCCGGTCATTGCTAGGAGAGGTCGTATTTCTTCATCATGTGGCGGAAGCTGCGGTAGCTGAGTTTCAGGATTTCGGCGGCGCGGGTTTGGACGCCGTTGGAGCGGCGCAGGGCCGATTGCAGAAGACTCTTCTCGACATCGGCAATGTAGCGCTCGAGGTCGAGGCCGTCGGGGGGAAGGGCTACTCCGAGGGCTCCGTTGTTGGCCATGGTGGGGATGGCGCTCGCTCCGGAGTTGGGGAGCTCGACGCGGAGTTCTTCTTCGGTGGACAGGGCGACGGCGCGTTCGATGGTGTTTTCGAGCACGCGGACGTTGCCGGGCCAATCGTACCCCTTCATCGTTTGCAGGCTATGGGCGGAGAGGCGAACGACGTTCTTGCTCATCTGCACGGCAAACTTCTTGAGGAAATGATTGGCTAATAGGACTACGTCTTCGCCGCGGTCGCGCAGCGGAGGGACCTCTACGGGGATCACGCTGAGGCGGTAGTAGAGATCTTCGCGGAACTGGCCTTCCTGCACTTGCTGCAGGAGATTTTTGTTGGTGGCGGCGATGACACGTACATCGATGGGAGTTTCCTGGCCGCCGCCTACGGGACGGATGCAACGCTCCTGCAGGACGCGGAGAAGCTTGACCTGCATGGGGAGGGTGGTCTCACTGATTTCGTCGAGGAAGATAGTGCCGCCGCTGGAGAGCTCGAAGAGTCCGCGCTTGTTGGAGGTGGCTCCGGTGAACGCTCCTTTGACGTAGCCGAAGAGTTCGCTTTCGAGCAGGGTTTCGGGAAAAGCTCCGCAATTGACGCTGACGAAGGGGTTGCCGGAGCGCGGCGAGCAGGTGTGGATGGCGCGAGCGACCAGTTCCTTTCCGGTGCCGCTCTCGCCGCTGACTATAACGGTGCTGTTGGTGGTGGCGATGGTGCGGATGGTTTGCTTCAGCTTGCGCATGGGCTCGCTCTCGCCAATGATGTTGTCAAGCGAGTTGTGCTGCGCGGCGTCGCGCAGGAGTGCGGCGTTTTGCTGGCGGAGCTGGGAGCGATCCATGGCAAGGGCGGCGGCGCTTAGGACGTCTTCGAGAAGCTTGGGGCCTTTGCGGATGTAATAGAAAGCTCCGGCGTTGAGCGCCTCGATGGGAACTTCGCTGTCGTCCACGGCGGTGATGACGATGACCAGCGTGTCCGGGGAGACGCGGCGCGAGTGCAGCAGAACTTCCATGCCGGTGACCTGGGGCATGCGTACGTCGGTGACGACGATGTCGTAAAGGGTGGAGTCAATTTTGCGGCAGGCTTGCTCGCCGGAGGTCACGGTCTCCACGCGGTGTCCCTGATTCTGGAACGCAATCTGCAACATCTGGCAGATGGAGCGTTCATCGTCACAGACTAGGATGTATCCCATATTTACCTGCTTTCGTGGCTGCGACCGAGGCCGTGAGTGTTGGAAATATCCTGTAGCGAAGCGTCCGCTAGATTGGCGCTGCAATCGGCGGTTTGCGGCTTAGGCTGGCGGAAGAGCAATGTGAATTCGCTTCCCTTGCCAGACTCGGAGCGCACGCTAATTTGCGCCTCGTGAGCTTGGATGATGCGATCGACGATGGCGAGACCGAGTCCGGTTCCACCTTCAAAGCCGGACTGGAAGGGCTCGAAAATCTTCTCCAGTATCTGCGGAGGAATGCCGGCACCGGTGTCTCGAAAACGGATGCGCCAGTTGCCCTGAAATTCGTCGAGCAGAACGGTGAGGGTTCCGCCGTTGGACATGGCACGAATGGCATTGCTGGCGAGATTCCAGAAGACCTGTTTCAGCTTGTCTCCATCGCCCTGCATGATGGCTGTGGGATGAGAAAAACTTTTCTCAATCTTTATCTCGGAGTCTCGGTTTCCGAGCAGGGTCAGGGTGTCGGCCAGAAGCTGGCAGAGATCGACCTTCGCGCTCTGAAAATTGCGATCCCGCGAATAGGTAAGGAAGTCGGTGATGATGGCGTTCAGGCGTTCGGATTCGCCAGTGACGATTTCGAGCAGGGCGCGCTGATCGTCATTGAGCGCGGAGATGTTGGTGAGCATTTTGGCGGAGCCGGCAATCGAGGAGAGCGGATTGCGAATCTCGTGGGCGATGCCGGAGGCAAGGCGCCCGACGGCTGCGAGGCGGTCGCGCAGACGAAGTTCGCGCTCAAGGCGGCGGATTTCCGTGAGATCGGTAAACGTGTAGATGTAACCGATAATGGCGCCATCGGTACTTCGGAGAGCGCTGCAACCGAGGCCGAACATCTTGTCGGCGCCTTCGGGAGTGCGGGTGCGGACTTCGATGCGCGGAGCACCGGGAAGAGGAAGCTGTTCGAAGAACAATTGATGCGCGTTGAGCTGGACGAAATCCTCAGCAGTTCGGCCCAACAGGTTCTGCGCGGCAGGATTGACCAGCTTGATGACGCCGTCGAGATCCGTAGTTATCAGGCCGCTGGAGATGGAGTGAACAATGTTCTCCTGCAGGGCTTGAAGGTTCTCCAGCTCGAAACTCTTGTCCTTGAGTTCAACGTCGGCCTGACGCATGCGGTTCGCCAGTTTGTTGGCGAGGTAGGCGACGGAGACATAGGCGAACAGGTTGATGAAGATGACGGCCTGCAGCGACTTGAGGTCGGGACGAGTGTAGGAATAGGAACGGATTAGGTCGAAGTAGGAGAGCTCAAGGGTTCCGCCAAGCAGGACAAACGACATGCCGGCCGTAAGGTAGGCCCAGTTCTCAGATAACAGAGTGCTGGCAACGATAATGATGAGCGGATAAAGAAAGTTGAACGATGTATCGATGCCGCCGGTGATGTAGATGACCGCCGTTGCGAAAAGCAGGTCGGTGATTACCTGGAGCTTGGACTGGGCGCGCCACTCGCCTTTGCGGAAGGCGAAAAGGAGCATGTGCAGCGCGGCGACCACGTACCAGCCAATGATGACCAGCACGAAGAGACGCCGGTTGACGTTGGTGGTGGTGAGAGTGATGATCGCAAGCTCGATGGCGAGCAGGATCGTGATGATGATGACGCGGACCTTGACCAGCCACTCCAGCCAGATCCGCTCATTGATTCCTGAAGCCATGCACCTTCCCCCGGTTAGCCCGCGAGCTTGGCGATCATGGAGAATAACGGCAGATAGAGGGAAATAACAATTCCGCCGACCGCCACGCCAAGGAAGCTGATCAGCATGGGCTCCATGAGCGCGAGCATGTCCTTGGTCGCAGCATCCACTTCATCCTCGTAAAAGTCTGCGATCTTCTGGAGCATGCTGTCCATGGCACCGGTGGCTTCGCCAACGCCGATCATCTGGGTCACCATGTTGGGAAATACACCACTTTCCCGCAGGGGATCAACAATGGTGCGTCCGGACTCGATGGCGGTGCGAACCTTCATGAGAGCGCGCTCGAGGACTGCGTTGCCGGAAGTGCGGGCGGTGATAGAGAGACCGTCAAGAATGGGCACGCCGGAGGAGATCAGGGTTCCGAGGGTGCGAGTGAAGCGCGCGACTGCAATCTTGCGGAGAACCTGTCCGAAGACAGGCAGATTGAGCATGATCTTGTCGGTTTGGAACAGGCCCTCGGGAGTTTTGCGGATGTACTTGATGGCGACCACCAGCAATCCGATGGTCAGGAAGATAAGCCACCAGAAGCTCTGGATGAACGCCGAAAGATTGATGACAAACCTGGTGGGAGCCGGTAAAGCGACGCCAAGTCCGACAAAAAGATTGGCGAAGATGGGCACGACAAACTTGAGCAGCGCGCCGACGACCAGCAACGCAATCACAATCACCGAGACAGGGTAGACGAGCGCGGATTTGATGGCCGCTTTCATCTTGACCGCCTTCTCGACGTATTCCGAGATGCGCTGAAGAATGGTGTCGAGAATACCGCCGGTTTCGCCAGCCTCGATCATGTTGGTGCTGAGATCGTCAAAAATCTTAGGGTAGGCACGCATGGCATTGGCGAGAGTTGCGCCGCCTTCTACGGAGGTTCTAACTCCGAGCAGAGCGGTCTTGAAGGTCGGATTCGCCTGGTTGTTGCCGAGAATTTCCATACACTGCACCAAGGGTAATCCGGCGTCGATCATGACCGAGAACTGGCGGAAAAAGATGGCGAGTTCCTTGGCCTTTACGGAGCCGCCGCCGATCTGGAAGTTCAAGTTCCAGCTTTTGGCGCCTCCCTTTTCCTTGATAACGTTTGCCTGAATGCGTTCACGCGCCAGCGCGGCGCGTAGCACCTGCTTGTTCTCGGCAGCACGTTCGCCCTGAACTTTTTCGCCCGATGCGCTGTTTCCCTGCCATGTATAGACCGGCATTGTGACCTCTCTACTCGCCTGACCTTGAAATTACTTGCGCCCGTTGTAACCAGCAGTGGTCTTGGCATTGCTGCTGGCGGTGGCGCGGTTAATCATTTCCTGAAGCTCATCCGCATTGGACGAGCGTAATAACGCCGTCTCCAGGGTTATTTGCTTCTGGAGATATAGCGTCATCAAAGATTGATTGAAAGTCTGCATGCCGTACTTGTCCTGGCCGGACTGCATGGAAGAGTAAATCTGATGGATTTTATCCTCGCGAATCAGGTTGCGAATGGCCGGGTTGGGGACAAGAACTTCCATGGCCATGGCGCGACCGGCGCCTCCCGCTTTGGGCAGCAGCGCCTGGCAGAGAACGCCTTCGAGCACGAGCGATAACTGCGCCCGGATCTGAGGTTGCTGGTGCGCCGGGAACACATCAATGACGCGATTGATGGTGGAAGAGGCGGAATTCGTGTGCAGGGTTCCGAAGGTCAAGTGACCGGTTTCGGCGATGCGCAGCGCGGATTCGATGGTTTCCAGATCGCGCATTTCACCAATCAGCACGACGTCGGGATCTTCGCGAAGGGCGGCACGCAGGGCGCCGCTGAAACTTTTGGTGTCCTGGTGAATTTCGCGCTGGTTGACCAGGCAATTCTTGTGCGGGTGCACGAATTCGATGGGATCTTCAATGGTGATGATGTGCTCGTGGCGCTCGCTGTTGATCTTGTCGAGCATGGCCGCAAGCGTTGTGGACTTGCCGGAACCGGTAGGGCCGGTAACCAGAATCAGGCCGCGCGGACGGTCGCACAACTTCGAGACGACAGGAGCGAGATTGAGCTGGGCAAAGCTCTTGATCTCAAACGGAATCACGCGGAAAACAGCGGCGACGGCTCCACGCTGGTTGAAGATGTTGGCGCGGAAGCGGGCCATTCCCTTGAGACCGAAGGAGAAGTCGAGTTCCAGGTCCTCTTCAAAACGATGCTTCTGCGCATCGGTCATTACGGAGTACGCCAACTGCTTGGTGTCGGCAGGGCCCAGAGGCGGCATATCCAGCGGCTGCAAGTGTCCGTGTACGCGGACCTGCGGCGGTGAATTGGTAGTGACATGAAGATCGCTACCGCTCAGTTCGAGTAGCTTCTTCAATAGATCGCTGAGTGTTACCGCCATTGCTGCTCCTTGAAGCTTCGTTCATTGCCACATTTGCCGAGAGAGGCAAACGCTGGCTATATGAAGTGTTTGCCTGCTCCCCACATTTGCCAAAGGAAGGCAAATATGGGCCACCCGGTTTCGAACTAGTTCACGGTCTCGCGCAAAACCTCGTCCATCGTCGTCTGACCGAGCATGATCTTGCAGAGTCCGCTGCGGCGCAGGGTCATCATGCCCTGCTCGACGGCCTTCTTCTTCAATTCCAGGGACGATGCGCCGATCAGGATCAATTCGCGGAGGTTGTCGTCCACCTCCATCACTTCATAGAGCGCGGTGCGGCCCTTGTATCCGGTGCCATTGCACTTCTCGCAGCCGCGACCCTTCATCACCTTTACGGTGCGAGCTTCCTGGGCGGTGAATCCGGCCTTGAGCAGTACGTGACTTGCGACCTCGACCGGCTGAATGCAACTGGTGCAGATGCGGCGGATGAGGCGCTGGGCCACAATCAGGTGAATCGAGGTGGCAACCAGGAAAGGCTCAATACCCATGTTCATCAGGCGGGAGACGGTTTCCGGAGCGCCGTTGGTGTGCAGAGTGCTGAGCACAAGGTGTCCGGTGAGCGCGGCCTTGATGGCAATTTCGGCGGTTTCAAAGTCACGGATTTCGCCGACGAGAATGATGTTGGGATCCTGGCGAAGGAAAGAGCGCAGGGCAGCGGCAAAGTTGAGACCGATCTGCTCCTTCATCTGAACCTGGTTCACACCCTGCAACTGGAATTCGACCGGATCTTCGGCGGTCATGATGTTGGTGTCGGGCTTGTTGAGCAGGGAGATGGCCGAGTACAAGGTGTTCGTTTTACCGGAACCGGTGGGGCCGGTGACGAGCACCATGCCGTAGGGCTGAAGGATCGCCTTCTGGAATTTCTCGAGCGACTCAGGCTCGAAGCCGAGCTGGGTCATATCGAGGCGGAGATTATCCTTATCCAGCAAGCGCATTACGATCTTTTCACCCCACAGGGTGGGCAGGGTGCTGACACGCCAATCGAGCTGGCGGCGGCGTCCGTTGATCCTCATGCGGATCATGATGCGACCGTCCTGCGGCAAGCGCTTTTCACTGATATCGAGACGAGCAAGAATCTTGATGCGGGAGATGATGGCATCGCGCAATTTTTGCGGCGGCTTCATCAACTCCTGCAGAATGCCGTCCACTCGCAGGCGGACCCGGTATTCCTTTTCGTAGGGCTCGAGATGAACGTCGCTGGCTCCGGCCTTGACTGCTTCGGCGAGGATGACGTTGACGAGGCGGATGATGTTCGCGTCTTCGGCGGCAGCCTCCAGATCGGCGAGGGAAGCCTCTTCCCCACCGTCGAGGTCGCCGTCTTCAGCGTCGAAGTCGTCGCTGAAGTCGGCCATTGCCTTGTTCGGATCTTCGGAGTCTCTGCTGCTGCCCGGCTCAGGAGCATTGAAAGCGTATTCGATTGCTTCCAGAATGGCGGCTTCGTTGCCTTTGAGCGGTTCGATGTTGTAGCCGGTGATGAACTTCAAATCATCGAGTGCGCGATAATTGGTCGGGTCCACCATGGCGACCTGAAGCGATGAGCCAACACGCCCGAGCGGCAGGATCTTGTACTTACGTGCGACCTCGATGGAGATCGTTTTCACGATCTTCGGATCGATCACATAGTTGGCAGGATCGAACGCTGCGTATTGAGGACCTTTCGGTGGAGACGCCAAATCTATCCTCGCATTATGATTTCAAGCACCGTGGTGACAGGCATCGCCCCGGGGAACAGTTTCCCGAGAGACGGAAGTTGCGCATAACTGGACCACTTGAATGCAGAGTAGCAGTTTGACATTAATTGTCAATGTACTGGAACTCTTATCGTCATGACGAAGGGACTACAACAAGCAGGTATCAGGACCGAAGGGATTCGTTACACTGATGGGATGGCGGAACCCACGGCACCGGCGGAGCAGATTTCGCGGATCTTCCTGACCCTGGAAGCCGCCATGGGACGGCAGCACTGGTGGCCTGCAGTCTCGGCTTTTGAGGTGGTAGCGGGCGCTTACCTGACCCAGAATACAGCCTGGACCAACGTTGAGCGGGCCATGGAGAATCTGCGGGGGGCGGGCGCACTCTCGGTTTCCGGTATCCGCGAGCTGCCGATCGAGGAACTGGAGCGGCTGGTGCGTCCGGCAGGATACTTCCGGCAGAAGGCAGAGAGGCTGAAGCTGTTTGTCGCGCACTTGGATGCCCGGTACGCAGGGTCGCTCGACGCGCTATTCGCCGTTCCGACCGAGACGCTTCGCGAGGAGCTACTGCGATTGCCGGGAATCGGGCCGGAAACGGCTGATTCGATCCTGCTGTATGCGGCGAACCGCGAGGTGTTTGTGGTGGACACCTACACCCGGCGCATCTTTGGACGTCATGGGCTGACAAAAGAAGATACGGGTTACGAGGAGATACGCCTCACGGTGCAGAGTGCCTTGGCCGATGGAGCCTGCTCCGCCGCAGCAAAGCGGAGCGCCAGGGAGCGACAGGACGAGCCTCTTTCGCCAGAATTCGCGCTTACGCCAGAATTTGCACTGCCGCCGAAATTCGCAATCCATGCGCCTTCGACGGCGTCGCAGATGGACCGAAGCGAGCTTTCGCGGCGCTACAACGAATTCCACGCACTGATCGTGCAGACGGCGAAACATTTCTGCCTGAAAGGGATGCCGAAATGCGAGAGCTGTCCGTTGCGCGCGATTCCGAGCGAAGTGAGGACGGGGATGGCTGCGGCAGATGAGTGAGGGGCAACCGATTTAAAGATCAGACAATCCTGTCTCTTGAGTCCCCAAATGGGAATAGATGAGGTGAGGGTTCTCGGATTCCCTTCTCGCTCTTAAGCACTTTAGGACCATACTTAGGGCCATTTGATGAGTAGAAGCAGCCCTGTCGGGAATGGGAGGCTGCGATGCAATCAAAACGAGTTCTATTCGTTGATGATGAGGCGAGCCTCCGCCTAACCTTTCCAGAAATCTTAAAGCTTTGGGGCTTTGAGGTCAGGACGGCAGCTACGGTTTCTGAAGCCCTCTACGAGATCACAACCCATGCGTTCGACATCCTGATTTCTGATCTGAACATTGGAGAGCCGGGTGACGGGTTTACCGTGGTCAGCGCGATGCGACGGACTCAACCAAAGTGTATCAATTTGATTCTCACCGGATTTCCAGCCTTTGAGAATGCACTGTCGGCGATTCAGAGACAGGTGGACGACTATCTTGTGAAGCCCGCGAAGATTGAGCAGGTCATCGCCGTGATAGAGGAAAAGCTGGCGGCGAAGAATCCGCACAACCAACCCAGGCCACCGATGCGGATCTCGACACTACTGCGCGAGAATATGATGGAAATTCGCGAGAAGGTGCTGTTGAAGATGAAGGTGGATCCGACGCTTGCCTCCGTTCGAATCAGCGATGAGGGACGGGTGGATCATCTGCCCACAGTTCTGGCGGAGGTAGCCAATCAGCTCGATTCGGCAGAGCCGGATGAGCCTACAGACTTGGCGCAGATTTCGAGTTTTACGCACGGCAAGCGGCGGGTGCTGGATGGCTACAGTATTTCCATGCTGGTGACTGACATTACGATTCTCGACGAGGTCGTGTTCGACCTCGTGCGAGAGCACCTGCTGATGGTGGACACCAGCAATCTGGTGCTCGATCTCAAGCGCTTCAACCACGCGATCCAAATGCACTTGAAGGGATCGATTCATGCATTTTGGGCGGAGAGCGGCGGCGGACCCACACGGGCGGATCGCGGGTAAAGCCGGGTAATTGCGGCCCAATCGAATCGCCAGCCAATCGAATCGCTGACCAACTTCATTCACAGGCGAATATTCACTAATTCGCATTCCGCTACAAAATTGTGTCTTTTGTGCACTAGAATCGGGGGGAGGTTTCGTTGAGTACTCCTCCTCCAACCCGCTCACGCCGCCGTAGGCTCCTATTCCTGGGCGCTGGAATCGCGCTGCTGGTGTTTGTGATCTTCTCGCAGGCAGCGTTCAACCTGAAGTTCCTGCGTCCGGATTCGCTGATCCAAACCTTTGTGTTTGCGGCGCTGTCGGCGCTGATCTTCATGGCGCTGGTGGCATTGATCTTCGTGCTGCTGCGCACCCTGCTGAAACTCTATCTGGAGCGGCGATCGGGAGTGGCAGGGTCGCGCTTCCGCAGCAAGATGGTGCTGGGGGCGCTGGTACTGTCATTCGGACCGGTGATCGCCATGTTCCTGTTTGCCTACGGACTGATGAACCGGTCGATCGACAAATGGTTTTCGCGGCCGATTGAGGAAGTGTATGGGCGCAGCGCGGCGGTCACAAATCTGCTGAGCAACTACGCGGGGCAGAATGCCGAGGCAGAAGCAAGGGCCATTGCCAGCAGCCCGGAGGCAGTGAAGGCATACCACTCCGGCAAATTCGGCCCGCTGCTGCAGCAGTTCCGCGATCGCGAGATCACGCTGCAGGGCGGCTTTGCGCTGGCTTTTTACAAGGGACAGATAGAGGCGAGCTTCGGTTCTCCGCTGCCGTGGGGCACGCTGCGAACAGCAGTGCCGGAGGTGACCACGATGCAGAACATGCCGCGCCAGTTCACGCTGGGCAATCGCGAGTACATACTGGGAGCGGCGCCCGTGCAGGATCTTGGCTATGTGGCAGTGGCGCTGCCGCTGCCCACTAATTACAGCGATGCGCTCACGCAACTGGATCAAAGCGAACAGCACTACCAGGAGCTGCGGCGCAATAACAAACTGATTCGGCAGACCTACATGCAGGCGTTGCTACTGATCACTCTGCTGGTGTTGTTCGGCACCACGTGGTCGGCGCTGGCGCTGAGCAAACTTGTGACGCGTCCGGTAACCGCGCTGGCTGAAGGCACACAGGCGATTTCAGCCGGCCAGTTGGATTATCGCGTGGACGTGAATGCGGGGGACGAACTGGGACAACTGGTGGGCTCGTTCAACAGCATGGCCGCCGAGTTGGAAAGCAATCGCCGGCAGTTGCAGGACGTGAACGCGCGACTGGAAGAACGCAGGCTGCACATGGAAACTATTCTGGAGAGCATTCCTTCCGGCGTGCTCTCGCTGGACGACGCGGGACAGGTGACACGCGTCAACGCGGCGCTGATTCGCATGTTTCAGCCGAAGGGCGTGGCGCAACCGGGACCGCAGACCGGGCTGCGACTGGCCGACCTGTTCCCTGCCGAGAGCGCGCCGGATGTGGCAGAAGACCTAAGGCGGCTGACCCGCAAGGCCGACCGCATGGGGACCACAACCTCGCAGATGGAAATTCCGAGCGGAGACCGCTCGCTGGAGGTCGGCGTGACAGCGGCCTCGATGACCGGCTCGCAACAGCGGCGGCGTTTGGGATACGTGATTGTCTTTGAGGACATGAGCGATCTGCTGAAGGCACAGAAGCAGGTGGCTTGGCGCGAAGTGGCGCGTCGCGTGGCACACGAGATCAAAAACCCACTGACTCCGATTGCACTGTCGGCCGAGCGCATCAAGCGGCACATTGAGCGCGTGCTGCGCGGTGAAAACGCATCCAGCACGATTATTGAGAACTGCGCAGACACGATCAGCGGAGCGGTGGAGACGGTAAGAAAGCTGGTGGATGAGTTCTCGACTCTAGCGCGCTTCCCGCAGTCACAGCCGCAGGCGTCCGACCTGAACCGCATTATTCTGGACGCGATGACGCTCTTCGATGGACGGCTTGCGGGTGTGGACGTGAAGCTGGAACTGGCCGACGATCTGCCGCACGTGATGGCCGATCCGGAGGCGATCAAGCGCGTGGTGGCGAACCTGGTGGACAACGCGGCGGAGAGCCTGAAGGATGCCGTGGTGCGCGAGATTCGCATTAGCACGACGCTGCTCGATACACGCGATGCCATTGAGGTCGAAGTGGCCGACACTGGAGAAGGCGTGACGGCAGAGACGAAGGAAAAACTCTTCCTGCCATATTTCTCAACCAAGGCGCGAGGCACAGGATTGGGATTGGCCATTGTGGCGCGAATCCTGGAAGACCACGGCGCTACGATTCGCGTTGAGCAGAATCATCCGGTGGGAACGCGCTTCCTAGTGGAGTTGCCGGTCGCAGCGCAGGCCGAGCGCACGCCTGCCGAGTCGGCGGAGACACGCGAAAATGTTTAGCAATACGAAAGGTGCAAGATGATTTCCATTCTGGTGGTGGACGACGAACCGAGCATTCGCGAGACGCTGGGCGGAATCCTTGAGGACGAGGGCTATCGCGTGACTCCCGCAGAAGATGGCGAGAGCGGGCTGGCACTGATCCGCGATCAGCACTTCGACGTCGTTCTGCTCGACATTTGGCTGCCACAGATGGACGGCCTTTCCGTGCTGCAACACGTAAAAGACCTGGACGACCGGCCAGAGGTAGTGATGATCTCAGGACACGGCACGGTGGAGACCGCCGTTCGCGCTACGAAGTTGGGAGCTTACGACTTTCTGGAAAAGCCACTGTCGCTGGATAAGACCCTGATCGTGGTGAAGAACGCAGCGGAAGCCCGCAAGCTGCGCACGCAGAATCAGGAATTGAAGCGACAGGTATCACACACGGACATCGTTGGCGACAGCATTCCGATGAAAGCCCTGCGGCAGCAGATTGGCTTAATGGCTCCGACCAATGGACGGGTGCTGATCTATGGTGAGAGCGGCACGGGAAAGGAACTGGTGGCCAGGGCCATCCACGCACAAAGCCTGCGCAAGGACGAGATGTTCGTGGAAGTGAACTGTGCGGCGATTCCCGAAGACCTGATCGAGAGTGAGCTGTTTGGCTACTGCAAGGGCGCGTTTCCGGGAGCGGACAGCGAGAAGGAAGGAAAGCTGCGCAAGGCCGACGGGGGTACGCTCTTCCTGGACGAAGTGGGCGATATGAGTTTGAAAACGCAGTCGAAAGTTCTGCGTATGCTCGACGAAGGGCGCTTCGCTCCGGTGGGAATGGAGGAGCCGATTACGGTGAATGTGCGCGTGATTGCCGCGACGAACAAAGACCTGGAGGAAGAAATCGGGCGCGGCAACTTCCGCGAAGATTTGTTTTACCGGCTAAACGTGGTTCCATTCGTGGTGCCTCCGCTGCGCGAGCGCAAGGAAGATATCACGGTGCTGGCGCGACACTTTCTAAAAGAGTTTTCAAGTCAGTACAGCCGTCGTACAAAAGAGATTGCCGACGACGCGCTCGAAGTCCTGACGCGCTACTCGTGGCCCGGAAATGTGCGCGAGTTGCGCAACGTATTCGAACGGATTGTGATCATGAATCCGACGGTGCATCGACTGGAACGCAAGCATCTGCCATCGGTGCTGTATCGCGAGGGAACGCGGCGTTCGCTCGGCGAGTTCACGACGCTGCACCAGGCGCGTGCGGCGTATGAGCGCGACTACATTCTGAAAAAACTGGATGAGAACAATGGCAACGTGAGCCGCACGGCTGAAGTGCTGGGGCTGGAGCGAAGCCATCTATATCGCAAGATGAAGACGCTGGGGATTGCGGTGAAGGAATAAGGTCAGAAAGGCTGGTTGGGAAGCTTTTCTTGTTCCCCACATTTGCCCAAAGGCGGGGCAGATGTGGGCCACCCGCTTTCGAATTGGGTTACTTGGCGGGAACTAGCGCTTCGAGTTTGCGGATGGTTTGCAGGGCCTCACTCAACTTGGCTTTCCCAATTTCATTCTCGAACTCTGCTTGCAATTTATCAAAGGTTCGGATGACGCGCAGGGCGCACTTCTTGCCTTGCGGTTTGAGGGCGAGCAGGTAAGAACGCGCGTCGTTGGTGTCGATCACTCGTTGCAAAAATCCCTTGGATTCCAGAGATGAGACGCAGTGGCTCACATTGCCACGCGTGGTTCCGAAGGTCTCTGCCAGTTGAGAGGGCTTTGCGAGTAGCGGCTCATCGAAGAAGATTGCCGCCAGCATCAGACCTTCTAGAAAATTCAGCCCATCGGAGGCGAGTGCTCGATTGGCCAGCGAATCGAAACGCCGCGCAGCGCGGTTGATGGTGAACATGGGGCTGGCGTGAAGGAAGGCGTCTATGCGCATGATTAGAAGTTTAATAATTGAACAAGTAAACTATCAAGAACAATATGAAATCTTGATTGTGAGCGGGTGCGCAGGCGATCACAATAATGAAGCCCGGACGTGCATCTAAATTCACCGTGTGAATTGTCGCGCCCTGGAGCATTCATAAAGGAAATCATGAAAAGCCTTGCGATAATCCTGGTCTTAAGCTGCGCGGCATTCTCACAGACGGCGCCTGACGCGAATCCTGCCGCTCCCTCCGCGAAAAAACTGCCGCAGCACCAGGAACAGATAGTGGTGACGGGCAGCTATGGCGTGGTTCCGCTGGAGGAAACGGACCGCAGCGTGGGCACGGTGGAGGTTGGCCAATCGCCATCGAGCTATCGCAACTGGGCAGACGTTCTGCAGCAGGATCCGTCGCTCGATGTGCAGCAGAGAGCGCCGGGGACTTCGGCGGACTTATCGATTCGCGGATCGTCATTCGGCGAAACATTGATACTTGTCAATGGATTGCGTTTGAACGATGCGCAGACCGGACACAATAATCTCGACATTCCGTTTCCCTTCGAGTCCGTTCAGCGCGTTGAGGTGCTGAAAGGCTCGGGCTCCACGCTCTATGGGTCGGACGCGATGGGCGGGGCGGTGAACTTTATTACCGCAGTGCCTGAGAGCAGCGAAATCCGCTTGGGCGCGGGGATTGGAAACTTCGGCACGAATCAGCAGAACGGCTCGTTGACGCTGGCGCGCAAGCAGTTCAGCGAACAACTGACATTTGTGCGTGAGCTTTCGACGGGCTTCATCAAGAATCGCGATTACCGCAACCTGGCGATTGCCTCCGAGTCCTCGATCTACACTCCGCTGGGCCGAAGCGATGTGTTGCTCGCAATCAGCGACCGGCCCTATGGCGCACAGGGCTTTTACGGAGCATATCCCAGTTGGGAGCGCGGCAAAGGATGGCTGGCGGCGTGGACGCAGCCGATTGGGACACAGACGAGCGCGGATTTTGCGTATCGGAGGCACACGGATGAGTTCGTCCTGTTTCGCACCCGGCCATCGATCTACGAGAACAACCATATTGGCGACTCGTACCAGGCGGCACTGCGGCGATTTGAAAAGATCGGCGAGAGCATGCGTGTTTACTACGGCGCGGATGCGCTGCGAGAGTCGATCGACAGCACAAACCTGGGGCGGCACCAGAGGGATCAGGGCGGCTTGTATGCGAGCTTCGATGCGCGGGCGCTGCGGCGTTTTTCTTTTAACGTGGGCGCGCGCGAGGAGCTTTATACAGCGGGACGACAGGTGTTCAGCCCATCGGTCTCAGGCGCGTACTGGGTTAACGGCAGAGTTAAACTGCGCGCTTCGGCTTCGCACGCATTCCGGCTGCCGACCTACACGGATCTGTACTACAACGATCCGGCGAACATCGGGAATCCGAATCTGAAACCTGAGTCGGCATGGAGTTTTGAAGGCGGAGTGCAGGTTTCGCTGGCGCGCGGACTAACCGTGGAGGGAGATGTCTTCCATCGCCGCGACCGGAATGTGATCGACTACGTGCGCAGCATTTCAAGCGGTCCGTACACGGCGGAGAATATCGATAACCTGAACTTCACAGGGGCCGAGATTTCCTTGCGCTGGCAACTGCCGCGGCAGCAGCGCGTGGAGCTGAGCTACACGGGAATGCACGGCTCGGCGGCGCCGCTGAACGGACTGCAATCGAAGTACGCTTTCAACTATCCGGTACACTCCGGCGTGGCGACCTGGTGGAGCAGAACACCAGGCGGCTTCGATTCGCGATTCCGCGTGGCGGCCTTGCAAAGGTTTGAGAGCGGAGCTTATCCGCTGGTGGAGTGGACGGTGGGACGGCAATTCCGCTACGTGAAGCCCTATCTGCAATTGACCAACCTGACCGACACTAAGTACCAGGAAATTCCCGGCGTGCCGCTGCCCGGGCGAGGGGTGATTGGGGGGCTGGAAATGCGCTGGAGGGCTAAGTAGGAGTAATAAGAGGGGTAGCTACTTAGGTAATGTGCATAACCGGCGAAAACAGGCAATGATACCCGCATGCACGCTCAATTCCTTCACGGACTCCTCTCTGCCTGCCGCCATCAGTTCTCGTGGCCGCGCCGCGACGAAACCGGCGAGAATTACCAAGTGTGCGTTCACTGCGGCGCGAAGTACAGCTATGACTGGACGCAGATGCGCCGGGTAGCCCTGCTGGAAAACCCAGAGGACAAGGCGGGCGCGAGCCGAAATGCGACGCGAAAATGTGGAACCAGAAAGGCATGGACACCTCGCGAACGCCGTCTCCGCCACCAAGTGCCTGTTTTGTATCGCGTCCCTGGAAACGAAGAGTGGATGGAGGGCGTGACGGAAAACATCAGCCGCTCGGGCTTGCTCTTCCGGGCGTCCAGCCCTCTGGAAGTCGGCTCCGGCATCGAACTCGCATTCGAGATGCCTCACGAAATAACCGGCGAGCACGATGCCCGCGTGATATGCGAGGGCTCGCTGGTACGCCTTGAGGCTGCTGCTCGCGACAAGAAACATCCTGCATTCCTGATGGCCTGTGCAATCGCACAGTACAGGTTTGCGGCGGCGAGCGACAAAGTAATCGTGGTAAAGCAAAGCGCCTCGTAACCCGAACTCATAACGCGAAATCGTAATTGGTCAGCGTGGCTTTTTCCGCTTGGCCGTGGGCGGAGCGACTACATACTCGCTCTGCACCATGCCGCTCGAAAAACTGCGCGTGTTCACGTGTTTGAGCTGGATGTCGTGCGACAAAGGCCCGAACAAGGGGATGCCGCTTCCGAGGAGAATCGGAATGCGGGTAATGATCATGCGTTGGATCAGCCCTGCATTGAGGAATCGCTGGATGGTCACGCCACCATCGACGTAAAGGTGTTTCATCCCGCGCTTCGTGAGGCGTGCTGCGATTTCCTGTGGCGTGCCGGACATTAACTCGCACACGGCGCCCTTGGGAGCTTTCAACCTCTTCATCGTCTTGCTGAGCACGACAACCGGCTTCTTGCCGTACGGCCAACTCTCGAAAGTCAGCACGGTTTCATAGGTGTTGCGGCCAATCACGTGCGCATCCACCGTCGCGATGAATTCTTCGTAACCGTGAGGCTCGCCACCATCGGCGGGAAGCCAGTCGATGCCACCATCCTGCCGCGCAATGTAACCGTCGAGACTTGTTGCGATGAATACCGATGCTTTCATAGCACACCTGAGTCTGCGTCTAGCTTAGATGCAGAAAGTCAAAAATCCCACGTCAGCCCGATGAAACCGGGCGGAACGTGGGGCACCAGAGGTATGCGGGGCTACGACTCTTGAGCTTTGGCCTTCGGCGGCTTCGATTTGCTGGCTGTAGGTTTGCGGCTGTTCGAATTTTCGCGGTCGTCCTTGTCGGAGAGGCGCGTGTTGAGCGACTCAACCTGTTTGCGCCAGTCGATGGCTTCATCGACATCGTGGACATTGTCGCGCCAGCCTTCGCGCACTTTTACGAAGAGTTCGAGGAAGACCTTGACGCCGAGAATGCGCTCGATCTGCTGACGGGCGCGGGTGCCGATGTGCTTCAGCATGGCTCCCTGTTTGCCGATGACGATGGCTTTCTGACCTTCCCGTTCTACGAAAATTACGGCTGAAATTCGCGAGAGCTTTTTGCCTTCTTCGAATTTTTCAATCAGCACGCCGCTGGCGTAGGGGACTTCCTGCGCGGTGTTGATGAGGATCTGTTCGCGAATCAGTTCGGCGACGATGAAGCGCTCGGGCTGATCGGTGATCTGGTCTTCGGGGAAGTACTTGGGGCCTTCGGGTAGTGCATTGACCACCGCGGTGAGCAGCTCTTCTTTGCCGAGTTCTTTTTCCGCGGAGATGGGGATAATCTGCGCAAAATCGAAGCGCTGGGACCAGAGTTCGATGGCGGGCAGCAGCTTTGTCTTCTCGAAGAGATCGATTTTGTTGAGCAGCAGAAAGGTTTTCACCTTGGCGCGCTTGACGATGTCGAGAACGAACTCGTCTCCGGTGCCGAACTTCTGCGTGACGTCAACGATGAGCAGGACGAGGTCGCAGCCTTCGAGCGAGTCGTAGACCTCCTGCATCATGCGCTTATTGAGCTGGTCCTCGGGCTTATGGACGCCGGGAGTGTCGACGAAAACGACTTGCCCCGCCGGGCGCTTGCCCTTGCGTTTCGCGTTGACGATGCCGGTGATACGGCTGCGCGTGGTTTGCGCTTTGTGGGTGACGATGGCGAGCTTCTCGCCGACAAGCGAGTTGAGCAACGTAGATTTGCCCGCATTGGGGCGGCCGATGATGGTTACGAATCCTGAATGCACTTATTGATGCTATTCTACCGGGCCGTTCTTGGGAATGGGGGAGGAGTGTTTGGTGAGCACCCGGATCTTTTCCACGCGCCGGGCGGTGGACTCCAGAACCTCAAAACGTAGGTCGCCTTCCTGCACGACTTCGCCGGGAAGAGGGATGTGTCCGGCAATTTCGGTCACCAAGCCGCCGACGGTGGTGGCGTGGCGTTCTTCGGGAAAATGCACGCCGAAAAGCTCTTCGAGGCGGCCGGCATCGAGGGTTCCGAGGACGATGTAACTACTGTCGCTCTCGCGAATGGCCTCATTGCGCAACTCGCCTTCGTTGCTGAGTTCGCCGACAATCTCCTCGATGAGATCTTCGACGGTGACGAGACCGGCAACACCACCGTATTCGTCCACGACGATGGCCATGCGGCGGTTGGCTCGCTGCATTTCGTTGAGCAATTCGCTGGCACGCTTGGTCTCCGGCACGAAGTAGACGTCGGTCTTCATCAGGCTGCTGGCCACGCGGCGGGCGGCTTCGGTATCGGCAACCTGCAGCAGGTCGCGGGCCGAGACAATGCCGACAATGTGGTCGAGGTTACCGCGATAGACCGGAAGGCGCGAAAACGGATGCTGCGAGAGCAGATACGTGATCTGCTCAATCGTAGTGTCGGCGGAAACGGCGATGATCGAAGGCCGCGGGGTCATGACATCGCGCACGGTTTTATCGCCGAACTCGACGACGGAATGGATCAGCTCGCGGTCGCTCTCTTCGAGAATGCCTTCGTCCTGACCGGCCTCAATCAGGGCATCGACCGCCTCAGAGGGGTGCTCAGGTTCTTCATCGGCGTTCTCGGGACGGGTGAGCGAGATGACGGACTGCAGGAATCCAAGCATGAGCGTGAGCGGGAAGACGGCCCAGATGAGCAGGCGCAGCAGCAGCGTGAAGCGGACAAGCCAGCCTCCGCGCGTGCGAGAGAAAAACAGGTAGGGCAGAAACCGGTCAAAGATGACAATGACGATGATGGCGAAGAATACCGTTTGCGCCAGTTCCTCGCCGGTCCACCCGGGCTTAGTGAATACCGAGTAGGCCAGCAGGAAGCAGATGGACGCAGTCAGGAGCTGCTCAAGCAAGGCAAACGAAAGAGCGGCGCGACTGTGAGTGAAGCCGAGGCGCGGCTCGACCTGATGCTCGAATAGCTCGATGTTCTCCTGAAACTCGCGGGAGAGGAACTTTCCGCTCTCGGTGTAAAGACGCGAAGCATAGGCGCTGATGACGAGCAGCCCGATGAGCACTAGAAAAACAATTGTGAAGGCCATGACTAGGTCCTCACTCCCGCGGGACGTGGAGCTTTCCCGTTCACGCGGCGCACGGGCTTGTCGATTGCGCTGCGCTCAATGAGTCCGGCGGGCAGGTTGAGCTGTGTGCGGAGATTGCATTCCAGTTTGAGCATCTGGCCGCGATCGGTTTCATGGTCGTGTCCGGCAAGATGCAACATGCCGTGGAGGATGAGCACCTTGACCTCGGTGAGCAGGTCGTGGCCGATCTCATTGGCCTGGGCTCTGGCCGTCTGCAGAGAGATGGCGATGTCACCGCCCTCGGGCGGGGTTCCGCTGGGGAAGGAAAGCACGTCGGTCGGCTTGTCTTTGCGGCGAAACTGCAGGTTGAGGCGCTGAATTTCAGAGTCGCCGGTGAGCAGGATATTCACCTCACCGGCAAGGCCGGCGACGCGCTGAGCCTTATTGGCAAAGCGCGCGAGGGCCAAACGGCTCAGGTCTTTCGTTTTTCTTCGTTCTAGAATCACTGGTCTCAATTCCGGGCGAACCCGGATGCAACTGGAAAAGGAAAAGGGGAGAGCGCAAGGCTCTCCCTTCTATTGTACCGAAATCGCTACTGCTGAACGGTAGTGGTCGACTTAACCTTTTCGGTAATCGACTGCAGGTCGGCGGCGGTGCGCGCAGCTTCACCCTCCAGTTGCAAGGAGAGCTGGCGATCGTCGCGAACCCGAAAATCCTCGTAAGCACGAATGATGCGCTGTACGAGCTGATGTCGAACTACGTCGTGTTCGTTGAACATCTGGAAGCGAATCCCCTCGACTCCCTGCAAGACGTTCATGGCTTCCACCAATCCACTACGGCTCGGGTTGGGGAGATCGATCTGCGTGATGTCGCCGGTGATGACCGCCTTGGAATTGAAGCCGAGGCGAGTGACGAACATCTTCATCTGTTCGCTGGTCGTGTTTTGCGCTTCGTCGAGAATGACGAACGAATCGTTGAGAGTGCGCCCGCGCATGAAGGCAATCGGGGCGATTTCAATGACATTTTTCTCAAGGAACCGGTCAACCTTCTCGGGTTCCAGCAGGTCGTAAAGCGCGTCGTAGAGCGGGCGCAGATAGGGATCGACCTTCTCCTGCAAGGTGCCGGGAAGGAATCCGAGACGCTCGCCAGCCTCCACCGCGGGACGCGCGAGGATGATGCGCTGCACCTTTTTGGAAACCAGCGCAGAGATGGCCATGGCTACCGCAAGGTACGTCTTGCCGGTTCCGGCCGGACCGATGCCGAAGACCATGTCGCTCTGTTCGATGGCCTCCAGATACTGCCTCTGGTTGACACTCTTGGGCTGCACCTGTCGCTTGTTGCCGACCGAGCGCTGCTTTCCGGTCTCGGCAAGCTGGCGCAAGGTGACCGCCGGATCGGCGACCAGGACGCGCAGCATGGAAGTAAGCTCACCATTGAAGACCTGCTGCCCGTGGGCTCGCAGATATTCAAAATCGTTGAAGAGCTGCTCCACGCGTGCTACATCGTCGGATGAGCCATCGATCTGGATGGAATTAGGCTTGAGCTCGACGGTTACGTTCAGTCCGTCCTCAAGCAGATGAAGGTTCTCGTCACGCGTACCGAATAGGGTTTCGACATTGGGACGAAGTTCAATGTTTTTCGTCATCTAGAGTTTAGATTCACCTCTGGCGCGAAGTGCGCGGATGAGAAGCCCGGGAGCCATTTAGTTTGATGGGAGAAGACACGGGAATGCGGGAACATCTGAGAATGTAGCTTCTGGATGAAAACAGATACCATTGGGCAGGAGCGTAACCCGTTCGTCGCCGCGAGTCAATAAAAGAAGCACGTACGGAACCGAGAACGCGAGTTGTTGTACCTCTGGACGCTGCCATCGTTGCAGTTGATTAGATGTACACGGAGGCGAATAGTCGCCTTGCGCATAAAAATATGGCGGAGCAGGGCTAAAACAGCTCAGTCCAGAAAATCAAGATAGCTGTCGGTGATCTCGGCACCGTGATTGTTGGCAATGCGAGTTGCTGCAGACTCCACCTGCTTCATCAATCCATCTAGGTAGTCTCGCGAAGAAGAGATGGCTACCACTCCTAGGGTCGCGGTTTGCCACAGGTCGGTGGGATCGACCTCTGCAACGGAAACATTGAACCCCGAACGCAAGCGATCCTTCAAACTGCGAAGCACCTGACGGCGATCCTTGAGCGACTGTGCCGCTTCGATGCGAAGTTCCAGCGTGAGATGGGCGATGGGCATGAGCGTGGCCGGCAAGTGTAGAAACAACTCTAATGCAAAAGCAAGTGGAGATGACGAAGGCTTCGTCCGGAGACGAAGCCTTCTGTTGCCGTGAAACAGTTTAGCTATCTGGTTACGTTCTTGCCGAAGTTGAAGGTCGGGCCGACGGACAGACGAAGGCTGTTGCGCGAATCCCTCAGCAGGTTGCTGTACAGGAATACATGAACGAACTCGAGATCAGCACGCACGTGGAAGTGCTTTGTGACGTTGTAATCGGCTCCGCCACCAAGACCGTAGAAGTAAGTCGTATCGTTCGGCCTTGTCGTCTTCAGGACTTTCTGTGATATCAGACCCGGGATGACGATTTTGCCGATGAACGGATCGCCATGGTCGCCGATCGAGATATTTTCGTGGATTGCGCCGATTGAAGGATGAATAAAGGGAGTGAACTTCTTGAAATGCCGGTATTGGAGTTGCGGCCCAGCGGTAAACGTCTGCGTGGTGGCGTCGAAGGGAGCCCACAACACGTACCCCGGTGGCACTAAAGCCGCGGGGAAGCCCGGGATCAGGCCAGCCTGTGCGGCCGCTAACGTCTGGTTCAACAACGTCTCATATTGCGGCTTCAGGTCCTTGGCAATCAGCGAAGCATGACCGGTCTGGATACTGTAATCGAAGCCGAAAGCCAGCCAGCGCCTTGCATTGTAGCCAAGCTGCGTATTGAATCCCCGCTGCATCAAATTCAACTTTGGGGAATCGAGATAGCTGAAACCGGTGAAGAAGTCATAACGGCCCACGTAATCCTGCTGCGCAAAAGCACCAGCAGAAAGGGAGAAAAACACCACTAGCAGAAACAATCTCTTCATTCGTTGGCTCCATGGTTCCTGTCGCGGACTCTTTAGCCGACCGTCCAGCAGGAACTCTGCATATTCGGAAACTTAGATTACACAGGCACCTAAGTGGATGCCTGGTTGAGCAGAGTGTTCGCATCTCCGGCAAAAAGCGCTATTTCTTGAAACCCCCAGCACATTCGTCAACCGCCATCCAAGGTAGCTGAACGGAGCGGCTGAATAGTACACCTAACATAGCGAGGTAATCGACCAAAAAATGTAACGTCGTGCCAAATCGACACAACGCGTGTTGCGAACCCAACGAGAACGACACAAAAGCACAGAAAAAGGCTTCGCCCAATGGACGAAGCCTTTGAACAGTACCTTTTTCCTACTTTACGTTTTTGCCAAAGTTGAACGAAGGACCAATGCCGAAGCGGAGAGAATTGCGGCTGTCTGCAAGCAGGTTGCTGAACAGATGAAGGCGGACATAGTCAGCAGTAAATCGAATGCCGAAGTGCTTGGTCAGCCCATACTGAAGTCCACCGCCGACACCGTAAAAGTAAGTGGTATCCGAGCGCGTGCCGCCGGGAACCAGCGCGTTGGCCAAAAGCCCCTGTAGTGTGGTTTTCGGAGCAGCAGTCACCTTCTCATGAATGGCTCCCAGATCGGGGTGGACGAAGATCGTAACCTTCTTAAATTTGCGAATGTTGATCTGCGGGCCGGCCGTGTAGGTGTAGGTGACCGAGTTGTAGGGGACTCCAAAGGAGTTAGGAAATCCGAGGGAGTTGGCAGCTTGGCGATCGGCTGGGACGAGCTCACCGATTTTCAAATCGCTGTGGCCGTCCATGACACTGAAGTCGAAGCCGAAGGCTAACCAACGATTGATGTTGATGCCTTCCTGGGTGATGAAGCCGCGCTCCATCAGGTTCATCTTCGGCGTATCCAAATAGCTAAAACCGGCGAACGCATCATAACGTCCAACATAGCTCTGCTGCGCAGACGCGCAGGCAGAGAAGGCGACCAGAAGGATCGCCAAAATAAGCTTCTTCATTCTCTAGCTCTCCAACGTTACGTTGCGAGAAAGCCGAATGAAGACTCTCAGCTGAAACTTCGCACGTAATCGGGTTTGAGACATTGCATGCGAGTCATGCAAAAGTCTTGGGAAACGGATGGCCGGACCAATCTTTCCGTCGCGGCCGAAAGCTCTCTCGAGCAATTGCTGCAAAATAATCACCGTAGTGAAAACCGGTTCGCCTTACGAACAGCGAACTCGTCGCCGATGTGGCCGAAAAAAAACCGAACCTCATGAATGAAATTCGGGATTCCTACATCAGTTGTAACGGGAGTGCCGACGTCACCATCGGCACTCCGTATGTTTAAACCAGTTGCGTTGCGACCTTCTCGGTCAGGAACGCTTCGATGATGTCGCCGTTCTTGACATCATTGTAGTTGTGAATGCCGATACCGCACTCCATCCCGTTGCGGACCTCGCTCGCATCGTCCTTGAAGCGCTTGAGCGAAGAGATCTTGCCCTTGAAGACAACCACGTTGTCGCGGAGCAACCGCACTTCGGAGTCGCGCTTGATCAGACCGTCAACCACCTGGCAACCAGCAATGGTACCGACCTTGGGAATGCGGAACGTATCGCGCACTTCGGCGCGCCCCAGGTAGGATTCCTTGATGGTCGGATCCAGAAGACCGGTCATCGCCTTCTTTATTTCGTCCTGCAGCTCGTAGATGATGGAGTGGAGACGGATATCGACCTTCTCCTGCTCGGCCATCTCCTGCGCCTTGCGTTCGGGACGTACGTTGAAGCCGATGATGATCGCGTTGGAGGCGGCGGCCAGAAGGACGTCGCTTTCCGTGATGGCACCCACCGAGTAGCGCAACACATTGATGCGTACTTGTTCGTTCGAGAGCTTCATCAGCAGATCATTGATGACTTCGACCGAGCCCTGGACATCGCCCTTCAAAATGATGTCAAGCTGCTTGGTGCCTTCATTCTTGATCTTCTGAGCCAGACCTTCGAGCGATACACGGGCCGTCTTCGCCAGAACTGCTTCGCGCGCCTTGGCTTCGCGGTAGTCGGCGATTTCGCGGGCTTTTTCACGCTCGGCAACCACTACGAACTGATCGCCCGCCTGCGGCAGACCTTCGAGTCCGAGGATTTCGACCGGCGTGGAGGGACCAGCTTCGTCGAGAGAGCGTCCGCGATCGTCAAACATGGCGCGAACCTTGCCGAAAATGTTGCCGACGACGAAGTTCTCACCAGCGTGCAGGGTGCCGTTGTCGATGAGGACAGTGGCAACAGGACCGCGTCCACGATCGAGCTTGGCTTCCAGCACGGTACCGGATGCGAGGCGCTCGGGCGTTGCCTTGAGCTCCTTCATATCGGCAACCAGGCAGATCATTTCCATGATCTGGTTGAGGTTGGTGTGCTTCTTGGCGGAAACATCCACAAAGATCGTGTCGCCACCCCAATCTTCGGGGAGCAGACCACGGTCGGCGAGCTGCTTCTTGACGCGATCGGGTTGGGCATCCGGCTTATCGATCTTGTTGACTGCAACGATCAGCGGAACCTTCGCGGCCTTGGCGTGGTCGATGGCCTCGATCGTCTGAGGCATGACTCCGTCATCGGCAGCAACGACTAGCACGACAATGTCGGTAACCTTGGCTCCGCGGGCACGCATGCGGGTGAAGGCTTCGTGACCCGGGGTGTCGAGGAAGACGATCTCGCGGCCAAAAGCGGGCGAGTTCGTGTCCGTGATCTTCACCTTGTAGGCGCCGATGTGCTGCGTGATGCCGCCAGCTTCGCCACCGGCTACGTTGGTGGTACGGATGGCGTCGAGCAGGCTGGTTTTGCCGTGATCGACATGACCCATGATGGTGACCACCGGAGGACGGGTGACGGTGTTGAACACCGCTTCGTTCTCCTGCTCGATGGCCTGAGCATCGTAGTCCTGCTGAATCTGGTCTTCAAAACTGATAACCGAGCTTTCGGCTCCGAAGTGCCGGGCCATGTCGCGGGCAAGGTCTTCGCTGAGCGTCTGGTTGATGGTGGCAAATACGCCACGAGCCAACAGACGGGCGATGAGGTCCTTTGCGCGGATGTCGAGCTTCTCGGCCAAATCCTTTACGCTGACACCTTCCGAGATCGTGATCGCACGCGTGATCGGCATGGGCTCATTGCTAAGCGAAAGCCGGGGTGGCGGCGTGAAACCCTTCATCGGCCCTTCCTGCTTGCCGCGCGGACCTTGATAACGCTGGCCGGGACGGCGGGCAGGCGCGCCTATGCGGGCGCCGGGACGAGGAGCGGTTCCAGGAGGTGGTGCACCGGCAGCAGCGCCGAGCAGGCCACCCGGACGGGGCGAACCTCCGGGACGCGTGCCCATTCCGGGGCGTCCACCCATGGGAGGACGTCCGCCCGGTACGGGAGCGGTGCGAGTCGGATGCATTGGGCGACGCTCGCCGGGACGGAAAGGCGGACGCGACCCAGGAGCACCGGCAGGCCCCGCAGGGCCGGACGACTGTCCGGGGCGAGGACGCTGGAAAATTGGCTGCCCGCGCACCGGCAGACCAGTGCGGTTGCCCATCGTCGAAGGCGGCTGGGGCGCACGAGGCGGTGGCGGCGGCGGAGCGGTGTAAACCGGACGCGGCCCCGTCTGCGGCACGATCATGCGGCGAGCCGGAGGCGCGGGCGGCTGACCAGGCAGCGGCGGACGTGCCGAGCCAGTCTGTGCCGGTTTGTGTGCGGCGTGTTTGGCAGGCGTGGCCGGAGATGCTACCGATGCAGCGGGAGCAGCCTCGGTGTCCCCTGAGGCCGCAGTCGCATCCGCAGCCCGCTTGCTGGCCGGAGTTTCGGCGGAATCCGCGCTTACTGGTGCCGCGCTGGCCGTGGCCGGAGTAGCAACCGTTTCGGGGTCGGCCGTTTGGACCGGAGCAGCGTGCACCGGAGCCTCGACGGGAGCCTCGGGTGTAGCCGTCGCCTTGCTTGACGCAGAAATGTTGGAGGCAGCCTCATCCGCTACCGGAGCCGGAGGTCGCGCCGTTTCAAGCCGGGAAACGTCAACTCTCGATACCTGAGACCGCTGCGCTACCGACTCCGGCGTCACAAAACGCGGAGCGCGCTCGGGAGGCGGCGGAGGTGCGGGTGCCGCGGGCTTTGGTGCCGCAGGCTTGTTGACAATCGCTTTGGGCGGCGCGGGAGGAGTAGCGACGGGCGGCCGTGTTGCGGTGGCCGGCTTCTCTGCCTGCTCCTTGCGCGCCAGGATGGCTTTCAGCGCATCACCGGGCTTGGAGATCTTGGAGAGGTCGATCTTGGGGCGGAATTCTTCTCCGCCCGTGCGGTGACGGGCGTGCGCACCGCTGACCTCATGGAAATACTTGCGCACCTTCTCGGCTTCATCGGCTTCAACGGAGCTGGAGTGAGTCTTCTTCTCCGTAACGCCTACCTTGATAAGCACGTCGAGAATCTGTTTGCTTTTTACTTCCAGCTCGCGAGCCAGATCGTTAATTCGAATCTTCATCCGCCGTTCATTTCCTTATGCCAGACCGTCTCCACCTGCCCGGATCGGTGCGGCTGCGCCGTAGCGCGATACTGCTTTACTGGAGCGGTCTTCTACCGAAGACATCCATGCTGCGTTTGCCTGGGCATTCGCCAAGCCGGCCCAGGAACTGGCTTCCGAAAAAGCTGGTGCTGGCGTGGCCCGAAGGCCACACCGCTGCACGTTACTTGTTAGCCGGGTCGACATCTTGCTCGCCCGGATGCTCATCGTGGGTGCGGACTTTGTCTTCTTCCGCAGCCGGAGCATTCTCCTCTTCGCTAACGCCGGTTTCTAGTTCGACTGACGTTGCCGGTGCTTCCGCGTGCTCGTCCGATGCGGCCTCTTCCGGAGACACATCCGATTTAGCGTCAGCCGCAACAACATCGGCAACCCCATCGGGATCGGCGGCCAGCAGCGGATCAGAGGGATAGTCAACCTCAACAGCGTCAGCGGAGGCGGCCTGCTCAGCCGTTTCCAGCCGGGAGAAGTAGTTGTTGACCGCAACGGAGATCCGTTCGACCGTCTCGGGGCCGATGCCGGGGATGGCCTCCAACTCTTCGGGGGTCATGTCGGCCAGCGATTCGACGCTCGTGATGCCCGCTTCGGACAACTTTTCGAGAACCGGATCGCCAAGTTCGGCGGCAATGTTTTCCAGCGAAGTAGCCGAGTTGCCGACCAGCGAATTCATCTGCTGCTCGACTTCCTGGCGCTTCTCCTCTTCGCTCTTGATATCGATCTTCCAGCCCAGCAGCTTGGCGGCCAGACGCACGTTCTGTCCCTTCTTGCCGATGGCAAGCGAGAGCTGGGTGTCGTCAACAATCACCTCAAGATGCTTATCGTGGCTGTCCACGATGGAAACGCGTGAAACCTTGGCAGGCTGCAGAGCTTTCTCCGCAAAGGTCACGGCATCTTCGTGATATTCGATGATGTCGATCTTCTCGCCGCGCAGTTCGCGAATAATGGACTGCACGCGCATGCCCTTCATGCCTACGCAGGCGCCGACGGCGTCCACGTCCTTGTCGCGCGACATCACGGCAATTTTCGTGCGCTCGCCAGCTTCGCGGGCAATGGCGCGGATCACCACCGTGTTGTCATAAATCTCCGGCACCTCGGTCTGGAACAGGTTCGAAACCAGCTCCGGCGCGGCGCGGGAGACGATGACGCCCGGCCCCTTGGTGGCCCGTTCGACCCGGGTGATGACGACGCGAACCCGCTCGCCCACCGCGAAGGACTCAAGCTTCGACTGCTCCTTGCGGGGCATGCGAGCTTCGGCCTTGCTCAGTTCGAAGATGTAATCTGGACCTTCGATACGCTTGACCGTGGCGTTTACCACTTCGTTGACGCGTCCGTGGTACTCGTTGAAAACCGTGTCGCGCTCGGCTTCCCGAACCTTCTGGAAGATGACCTGCTTCGCCAGTTGAGCGGCAATGCGGCCCAGTCCTTCAATGGACTTTTCCTGCAGCAGTTCTCCGCCGACTACGGCGTCTTCGCTGATCTTGAGCGCCTCTTCCAGTGAGATCTGAATCTGCGGGTCCTCGATGTCGTCTTCGCTGGGAAGAATCTCTCTGACAGAGTAGGCGCGGATTGCGCCGGTTTCGCGATCGAGGACGGCGCGCAGGCTCTCCTGCGTCTTGTAGAACTTGCGCGTGGCGACGACGATGGCGTCTTCGACTGCGGAAACCACGATCTCGGGATTGATCCCTTTCTCGCGGCTCAACGCGTCGATCACGTTGTAAAGTTCACTTGCCATATTTCCTGCCACCTCAAAGTATGCGGGGCCACGCCCCGATTGAATTCTTCCCTGCCCCGGACTCGCGCCGGAGTCAGCATGTTGAATCTTGCACGCGGTGCCATGCCGCGCTGAATGAAACGATTACGAAACTAAAACTCGGGTACCAGGCTGGCCTTCTCGACGTTCGAATAAGGTACGACGATCACGCCGCCCCCCTGAGTCTTCGCCTTCTTCCGGCTGGCGACCTGATCCAGGTCGACCGTTAGCTGGCCATCGGCAAAACTCACCAAGCGTCCCTCGAAATGGCGATTGCCGTTCACAAGATCGCGGGTACTGAACTTCACGAGGCTGCCGGCGAACTGCGCAAAATGCTCCGGCTTAAATAACTTGCGGTCGAGTCCGGGAGAGGAAACCTCCAGCAGATATGCCGCTCCGGGAACCGCATCCTCGACGTCAAAAATCGTCGCAACTTCCCGGCTGTATTCCGCACAATCTTCGTGGGTAATGCCTTCTGGCTGTTTATCTATATAGATGCGCAGGGTACGGCCTGCACCGCTTCCCTTGAGCTCAATATCCCATACCATCAGGCCACTGGACTGAGCAACTCTATCGGCAATCTCACGAACTTTATCGAGCGCAAACGCCATACCTGAATCAAAACTCCGCGGTACCCAAGGTGCCCCACCAATATTGCTTACGCTGCTACGACCGTAGTTCCCCTAACAGGCCTGGCGGCTGCCTGCCTTCGCCAACGTCGCAAATGGACAGGGAATGAATCAGGAACGCGGACCAACAACGTCCACCGCTGCTCACATCCAGGCCCTTACCCTAGAACACGGACGGAAACACCGCAGCTATCACGTTAGAGTATAGCGCCGGGACGGGAGGGATTACAACCAGGACGCCAGGAGCAGTTGAACCCTATTCAGCGGCTCTCCAATGGGTTGGATAACTGAGGGGAACAAAAGGTGCGGAAAAATGAATCTGAAGTCGATGTTCCGTGATCAGTAAATATATCGCACGATAGAATATATCAATTGATATAATATATCGACTGATAGGATTTTTAGCGGAATCGAGCATGCACCTCACCGGTTCCGCACCGGCACACACATTGGAGTACTCGTGAAGACCATTCGTATCTGGCAGCTACCCTTAGCGGTCGCTGCACTGGCACTGGCAGCACCGTTGGCGGCACAGAATTTCACCACACCAGAACCCACTACAGCAAGCGCACCAGAACTCCATGCAGCAAATATGATCGGCACTGTAACGGACGTGAATGACGACACCATTCCTGACGCCGCCGTCGCTCTCGTTGGCCCTGTCCCCGGCGACCGCCGCACAGTCGTGGCGAACGACCACGGATTCTTTGAGTTCCACGATCTCAAGCCGGGGGTCCCCTATCACGTCACCGTCAGCGCCAAAGGATTTGCAAGCTGGACGTCACCCGCCGTCGTCCTGAAGCCAGACCAGTACGAAATCCTGACGGGAGCGAAGCTCCGGATCGAAGAAGCGCTGACCACGATCACTGTGCAATATTCCACCGAGGAGATCGCGACCGAACAGGTCAAGGTGGAGGAGCAGCAACGCGTTTTTGGCATCTTCCCCAACTTCTACACAGTCTATGATCCCAACCCCGTGCCGCTCACGACGAAGCTGAAGTTCAGGCTCGCCCTCAAAACCGCTTCCGATCCCGTTACCGCAATCGGGGTAGTCGCATTTGCCGGCATGAACCAGGCGGGGGACACTCCCAACTACCCTCAGGGGTGGAAAGGCTTCGGTCAACGCGTCGGCGCTGCCTCGGCTGACGGATTTGCCAACATCATGATCGGTGGCGCCATCCTGCCGTCCCTTCTGCACCAGGATCCGCGTTACTACTACCAGGGCACGGGCACAAAGAAGTCTCGCACTTTCCACGCGCTTTCGAGCCCGTTTGTATGCAAGGGAGACAACGGAGCGTGGCAGCCAAATTACTCAAGCTTGGGTGGCGATTTGGCCTCGGCCACCCTCTCAAATGCCTACTATCCGTCGACGAATCGCGGAGTGGGGCTGACGTTTGAGAATGTTCTTATCAGCACCGGCGGACGCATGGCGAGCGCTCTGGTAAAGGAATTCATCCTGCGCAGATTCACGCCATCAGCTAGAGAGCCAAAGTAGCCCAATAAGCGTTGGGCTCCCCACCGAAGAAATCAGCGGACAATCGAGCAGCCCTCAGGGTGAGCTGGAACTGCCGCCACGTTTACCGTGGGCTGGATGATTTGACTTGCGTGGGGAGTGATTGCAAGAAAGTGAATGCAAAAAAGGGGGCCGGAATATGCGGTCGTCACCGCCATCCGGCCTAAGGAGGAACACTTTTTCTCTGCGGTGGTTCGCTGACCCCATGGAGAAAACTGGTCTGTAATGCCTACGAATAAGAGAATGCACCATGAATCGGACGATGGGAAATCGGAAGTTTTTATAAGTGCTATAAGCACGGCAGTACTAGATCTGGAGAGATGAACTCGCTGCACACAACCGCACTGCCGAGCCCACGGTTTGCATGAGCTGAGTGGAGTTCATACAATGCCGTATGACCTTCCTTTTGGACAAGCTTAATGATTAACTTCCCCGTTCCAGAGGCTCTGACCTTCGATGACGTTCTGCTGTTACCAGCAAAATCTGATGTAGTTCCAGCCGAAGTGAATACCCAGGTTCAACTAACGCGTGGTATTCGCCTGAATATTCCGGTGATCAGCTCGGCCATGGACACGGTGACCGAATCGCGGATGGCAATTGCGCTGGCACAGCAAGGTGGACTCGGAATCGTGCATCGCAACCTTACGATTGAGCAGCAGGCGGGCGAAATCGACAAGGTGAAGCGCTCGGAAAGCGGCATGATCGTCGATCCCATCACGGTTGAGCCGGAGCGCAATATCAGCGATGCTCTCGACCTGATGAAACGCTACCGCATCAGTGGCGTCCCGGTAACGAAGGGTAAGAAATTGGTCGGAATCCTGACCAATCGCGATCTCCGATTTGAAACCCGCACTGACATTCCTATCTCGCAGATCATGACCAAAGAAAATCTCATCACTGTTCCTGTCGGCACCACGCTGGAACAGGCCGAGCTGATCCTGCATCAGCATCGTGTCGAGAAACTGCTGGTTGTGGACGACAACTACGAACTCAAAGGTCTGATCACGGTTAAGGACATTCAGAAGAAGCTGAAATATCCGGGCGCGGCCAAGGACCTGCAAGGTCGTTTGCGCGTAGGCGCTGCCATTGGCGCGACCGGCGACTACCTGGAACGAGCGCAGGAGATGGTTCGGCTCAAGTGCGATGTACTGGCAATCGACAGTGCCCACGGACACTCGACGCGAGTCATGGAAGCCGTTAAGCGGATCAAGCATGCGCTTCCGGACGTGAGCCTGCTTGCCGGAAACGTCGCCACCTACGAGGGCACCGCTGAGCTGATTGCCTGCGGAGCCGATGGCGTGAAGGTTGGCATCGGACCTGGTTCGATCTGCACCACGCGCATCGTGACTGGCGCAGGCGTTCCGCAGATTACGGCCATCGCCGAAGCATCACGGGCGGCGCGCGAAACCGGAGTGCCAATCATTGCAGATGGCGGCATCAAATACTCGGGCGACATCTCAAAGGCCATTGCGGCCGGAGCAAGCGTCGTGATGGTCGGCTCACTGCTGGCCGGAACCGAAGAGAGTCCGGGCGAAACAATTCTGTACCAGGGACGCACCTTCAAGGCTTATCGCGGCATGGGATCTCTCGGCGCAATGGCCCAGGGATCGAGCGAACGTTATTTCCAGAGCCTCGACGATCCGGGCTCTTCGCATGGCCGTCTTGATTCTGGCGCGGAAGAAGGCAATCGCTTGGCAAAGCTGGTTCCAGAGGGCATTGAGGGGCGCGTTCCTTATCGCGGCACCGTTGATATGATGGTTCACCAATTGGTCGGCGGACTGCGCAGCGGCATGGGATACGTGGGATGCGGCTCGATTGAAGAGATGCACCAGAAGGCACGCTTCATCCGCATCACCGGCGCCGGGTTGAAAGAGAGCCACGTGCATGACGTGACGATCACCCGCGAAGCGCCAAATTATCGCGCCGAGTAGGAACGAAAGGTCATGGAACGAGCAGGAGCGCTGGCTCTTGCTCGTTTTGTCTGTAACACTAAATGCAAGCGGATTTACGAGTACTGAGCGAGGACGATTGAAGCACGCACGAGAGTTGTTCTGGCATTACTGGCTGCCTGTGCTGGTGATGCTCACATTAATCAAATTGGAATCTACGGATGCGATGTCGGGGCTGCACACCGGCGAACACCTGCAGCATTTGTTTCTGTGGATTGGACTACACCTGAGCACTCATCAGCTCAACGTGGTGAACCTGATATTGCGCAAATGTGGACACGCGCTCGGCTACGGTGCGCTGTGCTTCTGCTGGATGCTGCTGCTGCGCGGTATCTACTGGCTGCAGCACGATTACAGCCGCTTCCTGAGGACCGGCATCCAGGTGCGCCGCATGTGGTGGCGTCCGGAGTGGGCGCTGCTCGCTGTACTCTTGACCTTTCTTGTTGCCGCCTCTGATGAACTCCACCAGATGAGTATCCCGAGCCGCACCGGAACCTGGCACGACGTGGCGCTTGACACCACCGCAGCCGTGGTTTCCGTTATGTTGGTATGGGCCAAGGCGGCATGGACGTGCCAGACCGGACAGGAAATCGCAAGCCAGCAGTAAGGGCGCAACTAGCTTTCGAAGATTTTGAATTCCTACTCTCTCTCGATGGAAAAGGACTATTCTAAGGGAAAGCGACGCTGCTCAGTGAATGTGAATCTGAGCGCCTCAGGCTGTTCCTGACCCGCCTCCAGCCCCTCATATCACTGAATCCGGGTACTGTGCGTCATTCGCGCGTACCCTTGCAGCGCCACGCACAAGCCTCTCAAGGAGGGATCATGGATAAGAACGAGAAAGACGTCAACGTAAAGAGCGACGTGCTTCATTTTGAAAACCACAGCAAGCTTTCCGACGCAGATGTCGAAAAAGCTGTGAAGCGTCACAATCGCGAACACAAAGGCGATGCACAGAAAGCCGCAGTGCAGGCAAAGACCCCGTCAAAAAAGCGGGCATAATTGCGGCAGCTCTCGCTGGACGGGCGTTTCCCGCTACAAAAAGGGGGAGCGCCCCGCCGTTTTTTCCACGTAATGAATCCTGATTACCCCCTGTGCCTATCTACGGACGCCCCACGTTGATCCAGGCACGCGTCTGGTGATCGCTGGTGCGTCCAATCGCAAACGTCACAACCCCAAGCGGGGAGTTATACAACACGCCGAGCGATCCGCTCTGTACGCTCTGCCATGCCTGCGAAGGTTGAGTTAGTCCGGCGGCTCCATACCACACACCAAACTGCGGACGCTGGCCCAGAAAGGTAAAGTTGCGAAACGGGGCGCGATAGGCCAGCGTTCCGGATGCGTAAGACAAAGCGTGGAACTGCTGATAGCGAAAGACCTGGAGATCGGTCGGGCCTCCGAGAGGAAACAGGTCGTAGTAGTTGAGTGCCTCCCCGAAGCTGGAAGCGGCGCTGAGCGAAGCCGTCACAGTGCCGGAACCCAGTGGTACATGCTGCGCAAATGAGAGCTGCCCCAGTGGAACGGTGCGAGCCTCGGCTTGGCGATAGCGCGCGGCCATAGTTCCCATAAAGAGCGCGCCGCGCCTGGGCAATGACGGATCGTCAATGCTGTTCCAGTCAACCTGCAGGCGAGGCGTTATAAATGCGCCGTCGCGCGCCACGCGAGCGCCGGAAAATTGGATGGCGGAGAACTGATCGTATCCCACTTCCACACCGGCGCGAATACGCAATCGCCGGCTCAACTCGTTGCCGAAATCAAATGCAAGCCCGTAGTGATCCTGCCAATGCGTGAGGTGTTGACTGCCGCTGTAGGTTGCGCTGTTCACCCGCTGCAGGTTAAGCGAAGGAGACCAGTACCACGCGCTGGCCGCAATGGGATGCTCGTATTCGACGGCGATCAGCGGACTGTATCCAAGTGAAAACTGCACGCGATACCGCGCCCGGTATTCATCCTGCGGAAGCACCGTGGCGAAGCCGCGCAGGGCTCCGCGAGTAGGCTCTCCATTGGCCACCGCGAGATCAAGCGAGGGCCGGATAAAAAGCTGGCTGCCAACGCGCGGCTCAACCTCCGCAGTGAGTGCCGGTGCTGGTGCATCGCCATCCCGCGCATCGGTCGCCCTCACTGGCGACAGCCGATAGAATGCCCCAGGCACCGCGGCTGCCGCAACAAACGCCGAGAGACTGTCCTCTACGCTCGCCAGCGAAACAGGGCCATCGATTTCGTCGAGTCTGGATTGTGCGTAGCGCTGCAGCGCATGATTAGTGGAGTGCGCAACTACACGGTTCGCCTGCCGTGGAGTTTGCTTGATTCGGCTGCGTCGCACGGCCTGATAGGCGGCCCAATCGGCGTCACTCAGCGCAAGCGTGGCGAGGAAGCGCTGCTTCTGCGCCGCGGCCTGGTAACCGCGCTCGATGAGTTCGCGGAAGTGAGTGTAATCGATGCCTCCAATTCCCGCGAGCGAGGGCGCCAGCACCAGATCGGCATTGCGAAGGTTCTCGCGCTCGGTAACGGAGACCGCAACCGAGACCGCCTGGGTCAGCACCGCGGGCAGCGTCTGCAGCCGACCCGCCGCCGGAACCGGCATATTGAAGTGCACGGCAATCACCACGTCGGCACCCATGTCGCGCGCAACATCCGTGGGCAGATTATCCACCAACCCGCCATCCACGAGAGTGCGGCCATCCCACTCCACCGGACTGAAGATTCCCGGCACTGCCATGGTCGCGCGCAAGGCGCGGGCGAGATTGCCACGGCTGAGGACGAACAATTCGCCGGTTTCAAGCTGTGTGGCGACACAGCGAAACGGCGTCGGCAGTTGCGCGAAGTCTTCCTCGCCGGAATAGGCAAGGACTTGCCGCGAAAGAAATAGATCGAGAGGCTCAGCCGTGCTGATTCCTGCTGGAAGCGACAGGCTGCGCCCGAGGCGCAGGACGTAGTCGCCGGGATGATGCGCGCGATCCTGCTTTGCCTGCATCGGCAGGTCCTGGTAGTGAGGCTGAGCCCTCAGCAGTTCATCCCAACCTGCATCAGCAAATGAGCTTTCGATTTCCGACGGGCTGTGCCCGGTTGCGTAGAGACCTCCGACAATGCCGCCAATGCTGGTTCCGGCAATCGCATCAACCGGAATGTGATGCTCCTCAAGATATTGCAGGACTCCAATGTGGGCGAGTCCCAGACTGCCTCCTCCGGACAGCGCAAGCGCCACGCGTGGCCGATGGATTGCGGTTTGAGGCGCGGGCTGAATTGCGGTTTGCGACGAGGTTTGCGCCACCAGCGAGGAGGCAAGGACAAGCATCGCTATGAGAAATGCCGCGCGAGACAGTTTCATGAGAGCAACTCGGGAATACGCCATAATACCGCGAAGCGCACTCTTGCATGAAAGTGAGGCGCAGTGCGCAACCGATTGCCATGAGCTCATTCGCGTTTTTTATCGCACCCATAACGACGCATGGAGTCGTGTTAGGCCAATGAATGCGGCTCTCTGGCGAGCACTGCCTGAATGAATCTTTTCCACTTCGTTTGAGTCGTATCAGTATGAGCCGCTCGATGGCTTGATGACTCGATACCAATTACACATTCGCAAAGGAGAAACTTATCAAGATGAAATTTCTGAATTCGGCTTCAGCATTAGCGTCCATCGTGGTACTCGGTGCAGGATTGGCCGCTGCACAGTGCAGCAGTTCTCACACCAGCTCGAGCTCGACCACCTCCAGCGTGACGGCAGATGATCGAACACCATCGGCCACCAATCCGCAAACGTATTCTCCGGATTCGGTAGACCGGTTTAATCCCGTCACCGGACAGAACGCGGATTCGCAGCGGAATCCGAACGCAGGGGCTACTGTTGATCACGCCGCCTCGGCGGATGCTTCGAGCAACGGCCAAAGCGCCACCGTTACGCAGGACCCGCGTAATTCCAGCAGCGCGGTGGTCACAACGGATTCAACTCCTGACACCACAATAGATACGACAACCCTTACACCCGCTAGCGACGACGATTCTGGTTCGGAGGAGTAACACAATCCAGCTTGATTGAGATGAGTACGAGCGCGGCGCAAGCCGACCGCGTTCCCGGCAACTACGAAGCTGCGTCTACGAAGCTATTTCGAAGAAGGCGAAGCATTGACTCAATAAGGAAAGGGCACCCGAACGGGCGCCCTTCTAACTTACTCTACTCCTCACTTACTCGACCTCTTACTTACTTACTCGATTTACTTACCAGCCCACTTACAACACCATCTGCGCCAGCACGAGATTATCCTCGAGGTCAGGTGCGCTGAGTTGGAAGCCTAGCTTCTTGCAGAGGCGCTGCATCTCTTTGTTTTCGCCGAGCATGTTGGAGTGCACAGTCCGCAAGTGTTGATCGCGGGCGACCTGGATCAATCGGCGATAGAGTTCCGGTCCCAGTCCCTTGCGCTGGAATTCATCCTGCACCAACGCAGCCAGTTCCGCCTCGGGACGCCCGTGGATTTTGCTGAGGCGGCCCACGGCGATGACCTCGGAGGTGCCATCGGCCTTCTTGTGCTCTCCAACCAAGGCCATCTCGCGGTCGTAGTCGATAAAGCAGATGCGCGTCATCCGCTCATGCGCGGTACGTTGTGTTAGCTTCAACGGCTGGAAGTAACGCAGGTACACGCTCCGCTCACTGAGCTTTTTGTGGAACTCAATCATCAGCGGCTCATCCTCGGGACGAATCGGACGAATCGTAACTTGCTCGCCATCATTCATCGTCCATTCGGAGACATACTGTGTCGGGTAAGGACGAATTGCAGATTGCGGAAGCTGCTCGTCGCTCACGTCTTTATCAAAGACCACGACGCGCGCGTCCAGCGCCAGCAGCCGTTCCGGAGAGGCGAGAACGGGATTGATGTCGATTTCCTTGATCGACGGGTTCTCGATCACCAGATCGCTGAAGCGGACCAGCAGTTCCTCAAGTGCTGCAAGGTCCACCGACTTGCGGCCTCGTACACCTTTCAGAGCTTTGTAAATGCGGGTCTGCTCCATCATGCGGCGTGCCAGCGTGGTGTTCAGCGGAGGCAGTGCCAGTGAGCGATCCTCAAACACCTCCACAAGCTGGCCTCCGGTGCCGAACAGCAGTACGGGGCCAAACTGTGGATCCATTGAAGAGCCAAGAATCAGCTCATAGCCTTCCTGCTTGGCGAACGGCTGCACGGTAACGCCCTGGAAATGGCCTTCTCCCGCCTTTGCCTCCACGTTTTCGCGAATCTTCGCAAAGGACCGGCGCACGCTTGCGGCGTCGATAAGATTGAGGATGACGCCTCCTACATCGGTCTTATGGGTGATGGTAAAAGAGTGCAATTTCAGCACCACCGGATAGCCGATCTTATCTGCGGCCGCCGCAGCCGCGTCTTCGGTCTCGGCAATCTCGGTCGGTACGCTGGGAATGCCGTAGGACTCAAGCAGTTTCTTCGATTCGTACTCGGTGAGAATCGTTCGTCCGCTAGTGCGCACGGTGGACAATATGTCCGAAGCCGCTGCTCGATTCGGCTGAACCGAAGCTGAGTTGAGCGAAGGCGTCTCGTAGATGCCGCGCAGGTTATACGAATAGCGCCACATGTAGTTGAAGGCGCGTACCGCAGTGTCGGGATAGTAGAAACTGGGAATACCTGCCTGGTTCAAAATCTCTTCACCATGAGCGACCGACTCCCCGCCCATCCAACTGGCGAGCACCGGCTTTCCCAGTCCCTTTGCATAGGGCTTGAGCTGGTCGGCAATGAGGGTGGGATTGGTCATTCCCTGCGGCGTCATGATCACCAGCATGCCGTCAATGCTCGGGTCCTTCGCTGCAATCTCCAGCGACTTTGCATAGCGCTCTGGTTCCGCGTCGCCCAGAATATCTACCGGGTTCGAGTGACTCCACGCCGCGGGCAGGAATGAATTGAAAGCCGTCATGCTCTCCGCAGATAGCTCGGCGAGTTCTCCTCCACCTTGGATCAATGCGTCCGTGGCCAGTACGCCCGGTCCGCCGGCATTGGTCACAATGCAGAGGCGATTGCCCTTGGGACGCGGCTGTTTGGCGAGCACCTCCGTCATGTAGAAGATTTCAGCAATGGAGTTGACACGCAGCACGCCGGCACGACGGAATGCCGCTTCCAGCACATCGTCTGAGCCGGTGAGCGAACCCGTGTGGGATGCGGCAGCCTTCGCTGCGGCAGCCGTTCTTCCCGCCTTGATAACGATAATCGGCTTGGTCAGCGAGACTTCGCGGGCGGCAGAAAGGAAGGAGCTCGCGTCGCCAATCGATTCCATGTAGATGATGATCGAGTGTGTGCGCGGATCGTTGCCGAAGTAGTCGATCAGATCGCCCCAGTTCACATCCAGCATGGAGCCGATGGAGACGAAGCCGCTGAATCCGACATTTTCACGAATGGACCAGTCGAGGACCGCCGTGCAGAGAGCGCCGCTCTGGCTGATAAATCCCACGCTGCCGGGCTTCGCCATGGAATTTGCAAAGGTCGCGTTCAACCCCAACACCGGATTCATGACGCCCAGGCAGTTGGGACCGATGATTCTCATCCGGCCCTCAATTGTTTGCATGATTTCGGCTTCCAGTTGCGCACCGTGCTCGCCCGTTTCCTTGAAGCCCGCCGAGATGACAATCGCCCCGGGGATGCCGAGTTCGACACAGTCTTTGAGCAATGCTGGAACGCCATCGGCTGGCGTACACACAACAACCAGGTCGGGAACTTCCGGCAGCGACTGCAGCGAAGCGTAGGCGCGAATTCCCAGAATGTTCGAACGCTTTGGATTGACCGGATAGATGGTTCCACCAAAGGGGCTGCTGATCAGGTTCCAGAGCACGTTGCGACCTACCGAACCGGCTCGCTCGCTGGCTCCCACAAGGGCCACGCTGGTCGGTTTGAAGATAGGGTCAAGTGGATGACGATCGGCTCTCAAGACGTCATGGGCAGGGCTGACATTGGACACCGGGAGCTTACCTACAGGAGTCATGCGGCATACCTCTCAAACCGGAATATTCAATTGTTGTGAGCTGGTAGTTGTGCTGTTGATCCAATCCTATAACGACAAGTTCGTTTCTGCCACCTGCCTGGAATTTCTGCCCTCATTCTGCGGAACCAGAGCCTGTCTCCCGAGTCTTTCGATTGCACAAAACACGGTTGTGCGTGATGGCATCCGACAAAATAACCCAATTAAGTGAGGCGTGCTGATTATGTCGGAAATCAAATCTCCGCGAAATCCAATTGCGGAATTCACAGGCAATAGCCACGGCCACCAAATCGACTGGCAAAGGACAGGTAGCACAGTGGGCAGCATTGTTGCGGGAAGTGTCCTGGCCGTCTATGGCGTCACCCGCAAGAGCGCCGGGGGCCTTGGACTGGCCGCCGTCGGAAGCATTTTGGCCCTGCGCGGAATTCGCCGCGCCGCAACTCCCAAGACCGTCCACGTAGAGCGCAGCTTTACCATCAATCGCCCGGTTTCTGAGGTTTACGATTACTTCCGCAACTTTGAAAATTTGCCTAAATTCATGCAGCACCTCAGAGAAGTGCGTGTCACCGGCGAAAAGACATCGCGCTGGGTAGCCGAGGCTCCGCTCGGATTCGAACTTGAGTGGGACGCCGAGATCGTGGACGAATCGCAAAACCGCCATCTCACCTGGCAATCGTTACCCGGAACTTTAATTCCCAATCGCGGTTCCGTAGCCTTCCGCGCCGCCAGCGAGTACCACGGCGGAACCGAAATGACGGTGGTGCTGGAATACCTCCCTCCTGTGGGGCGAGGCGGAGCACTGTTCGCGCGCATCTTCGGACGCGAGCCCAGCATGCAGATTCGAGAAGACCTGCGTCGGCTGAAGCAGTTGCTCGAAGCCGGTGAAATTCCCACCACCGACGGACAGCCCCACGGCCGCCGGACAGCATTCATGCGTATGGTCGAGGCCGTGAATCAGCAACCCAAACAGCGCAGCAAACCGGACCACGCTGACCGGGCGCATTCATGGGCGGAGGTCGGCTAGAAGTAAGCCGCAATGCCTGCGATGAAACACGCGTTGGCACCTGAATTTCGACCCTGCACACGTCAGGGGACACAAGCGAAAGGGATTTTCTGATGAAAGCAGTTTGCTGGTTTGGTAAGCGAGACATGCGGGTGGAAAACGTTCCCGACCCGAAAATCTTGAACCCGCGCGATTGCATAGTGCGCATCACACGTACGGCTATTTGCGGCTCGGACCTGCACCTCTACAACGGATACATTCCGACCATGGAACAGGGCGACATCGTGGGCCACGAGTTCATGGGAGACGTCGTCGAGATCGGCAGTGAAGTAAAGAAGCTCAAAGTAGGCGACCACGTCGTAGTTCCCTTCACCATCGCCTGCGGACAGTGCTTCTTTTGCAAGCAAGGCATCTGGTCGGCCTGCGATAACACCAATCCGAACGCCTGGATGCTGGAGGCGCAATATGGACACAACGCGTCAGCACTCTTCGGCTACTCCCATCTTTACGGAGGCTACGCCGGAGGCCAAGCGCAATACGCGCGCGTGCCATTTGCCGATGTGGGCCCCATCGTCGTTCCGCAGGGAATCGACGACGAGAAAGTGCTCTTCCTCTCCGACATTTTTCCCACCGGATACCAGGCCGCCGAGCAATGCAACATTCAGCCCGGCCAGGTGATCGCCGTCTGGGGATGCGGCCCGGTAGGCTTGTTCGCCATCCGTTCAGCCCAGTTACTGGGAGCCGATCGCGTCATTGCCATCGACCGCTTCCCCGATCGTCTGCGTCTCGCCGAGCAGGCCGGAGCCGAGGTGCTCGACTACTCCGAGACCGAGGACATTATCGAGGAGTTAAAGGTACTCACCGGAGGCCGCGGCCCAGATGCCTGCATCGACGCCGTCGGTCTTGAAGCCCATGGACACTCCATCGATTACTTCATCGACTCGGCCAAGCAGAAAGTGAAGCTGCAGTTTGAACGCGCCAACGTCCTGCGCCAGGTGATCCAGGCCTGCCGTCCCGGAGGAACCGTCTCCGTCCCCGGCGTTTATGCTGGTTTCATCGACAAGTTCCCCTTCGGCGCGGCATTCGGAAAAGGCCTGACCATGCGCATGGGCCAGACCAACATGATGCGCTATATGCAACCACTTCTTGAGCGTGTGGAGAAGGGTGAAATCGATCCCAGCTTCCTCATCAGCCATCGCGTCTCGCTTGAGGACGCGCCGGAGATGTACAAGACCTTCGTCAACAAAGAGGACCACTGCGTCAAGGTGGTCATCGATCCCTGGGCTCAGAAAGCCGCCTAAGGAACAATGCCACCCTGTCGCCAGCGAACTACTGCAACAGGGTGGCGTTCTTCAAATTGAACTAAACCGGTTTTCCTTGCACAATGTTGCAATGCGAAAACGCATTGCTATCGTCCCTCTACTTCTTCTTGCCTTCAGTCTGTCCAGCATCGCCAAAACTCCCACCGCCATCCCGGTCCAGGTCAAGCACATATCGGATGGATGGGTCTTGTTGCGCGATGGCCAGCCGTATTACATCAATGGAGTCGTCGGAATCTGTCCCAACTCAGGGCCGAATCTTTACTAGCGCAAATGGCTTGCTCATGTTTTGTACGACGCCGTAGATCAAAGTCGGGCCGGACGCTTCGGTCATCGTGCCGACGAGTGTAATGTCGCCGTTCGCGCAACCCGGCGCACTGGTTGCCGCCGCCGAAATTACAACGAAGTTTCCCGTCACACTCGCTTGCGCTGTATCGCTGGGAATCGTCCCCGAGAAAACACACCCACCCGAAGTTTGGCCCGGCAGCGGTATGTCGTAATAAACGACCCCGGTCAACGGAAAATCACCGTTTTTAGCTGCACTGGATTGCGTGAGATCGACCGAGATTGTCCCCAGGAAGGTACCGTCAGGATTCTTGATGTTACCCCTCCATGCGCCGGTAAGAGGCTGTACGTACCGAGCCTCTATCGTCCCCTGTTCTCCCGCTGCACAGCCGCCCTCTACCGAATAGTTGCCGGTCAGTTCGTTTCCCGCTCCGGTCGCCTTCAAGGTCACGATCATTCCATTTATCGGAGCCGAGGTTAGCGTAAGATTCTTCCCTTCGAAACTGCCGGCGAACGGGGCGGCGCTCAAACGACCCAGACAACTGCTGGTATCGCTCCCAGCGTTCATGGTGGCGAAAACAGAACTACCGGACTGCGCGAAGCTGCCTCCCAAAACGGAAGCTACAGATGCGTTCGATGTGGCCGTGAGCGACCAGTTTCCAGTGGTAATGCTGGCTGGAGGAGCACTGGGGCCTCCTCCACAGGAAGCCAAAACACTTGTCAAACACGCCAGAACAAAAAGTTTCAGACTCAACGTAGCTCTCCTTCGGCATATAGGAGGATTCTATTCAAGGTGAGTTCAACAGAATAGCTCGCGCGACTACCGCAGTTCTAGAACTTTCTTCGGCAGCGACTGCTGCGCATAGGGGAGTTGATGCCGCACGCGTCTGCGGCTCACTCGGCCCCTGACTAGCGTCACGGCGAAAATTGCTGCCACCACGCCGCCGATGGTTCCCGTCCACCACGGAAGCCGAGTCAGGTCCACCGTCATCTGTATGGCGAAGAACGATCCCATGAAGAGGAAGCACGAGCCCAGTACGCGAATCTGCGACATTGCGCGCGCGTCCTGTTGCGACTCGGCCCATGCGGCGTCAAGGCTCTGCGCGGGCAAGATGCGTTCCGGATGAAGCTGAATCCAGCTACCGGTGATCGCTACAGCAACGCCAAAAACAACAAATATCCAGTCTAGGAGAGCCATGGTTCCTGATTCAGTGCCGCCGCGCATTGCAGAGTGCGCGCAGCCGTTCGGAAAAGTACGTTAGGGTTGAACGCGCAGCAAACGCATTCTGCCACTCCAGTATCGTTCCCAAACATGGCCCACGGCAATTGCCCGTAGTCGGTGTCCTATTGGAAATGGGCGGAAATGCTGCGCTCATCGCCGCTTCTACGCTCTGCCAATGCTACAATCTTGATTGGCACCCCCCGAATAATTCCTCCACGGACGTGATTACCTTGGCCGAAGAGATTGAACAAAAAAGCCTGACTTACGCAGATGCAGGCGTGGATATTGAACAGGCAAATCGCACAAAGCAGCGCATCAAGTACTTGGCGCACCGTACGTTCAACAAGTGTGTCCTCAGCGAGATTGGCGGCTTTGGCGGACTTTTCCAAGTCGACAAAAAGAAATTTACCGATCCGGTCATGGTCAGCAGCGTCGATGGCGTTGGCACAAAGCTGAAGCTCGCCTTCGAGATGGGCGTGCATCACACCGTCGGCGGCGATCTGGTGAACCACTGCGTCAACGATATCGCCGTGCAGGGCGCCACGCCCCTGTTTTTCATGGACTATCTCGCCGTGGGCAAGCTCGAGTTGGAGATCGCTGAAAAAGTAGTCAGCGGACTAGCCGAGGCCTGCAAACACAATGGCTGCGCGCTGATCGGCGGCGAAACCGCCGAAATGCCAGGCTTCTACCCCGATGGCGAATACGATCTCGCGGGATTCATCGTGGGAGCCGTGGAACGCGACAAGATTCTGACCGGCAAGGACGTACAAATCGGCGACGTGCTCGTCGGACTGCCTTCGACCGGCCTGCACACTAACGGCTATTCGCTGGCCCGCAAGCTGATGTTTACCGTCGCCGGCTACACGCCAGACACCTACGTCAACGAGATGAAGGGCAAGGTCGGCTCCGAACTGATGAAGCAGCACAAGAGCTACTGGCCCATCGTCCGCCGCGTTGTCGATGGCGACGCCGTCAGCGCGATGGCCCACATCACCGGAGGCGGCATCACGGAAAACCTGCCCCGCGTTCTGCCCAAGGGCGTAGGCGCGCTGGTCGAGATGGGAAGCTGGCCCGTATTGCCGATCTTCGAGCACATGCAGAAAATCGGAAATATCGAGCAAGCCGAAATGATGCGCACCTTCAACATGGGCATCGGCATGATCCTCGTCGTCCCGGCCAAGAAGTTCAAGAAGGTGCAGACAATCCTCGACCGCGCCGGAGAAAAGGGCTACGTCATCGGCCGCATCGTCAAAGGCGAGCGCAAAGTCCAGTACACATAGGGGATTGTTCATGGATAACGATGCAGTTGATGATGTAGTTGAGCCTACTGTCGAAGCTGGCGCGTCTGCAGACTACGACTGGGAGCTGGTTTTCCGAGTGCTCGGTGACCTCCTTAGGAAGAACGGTGGTTCAGTCAGTTACACCGCGCTTCGAAAGGAGTTGGAACGCAAGAACGGCATCCTCGACGCCCGCCCTTTGCTGAATGAGCTAAAGTTTTTTGATCCCGAATCAACCAATGAGTACGGTATTCCTGTACCTGATTTTAAGTTCTATCACTTGGGAAGGAGTTTTTTTTCAGAAGAGCGATACGAGGCGGAACTGCAGAACCAGGAGGCTGCAACTGACGAGGAAGCTGATGTCGCCACTCGTGAAGCAGAAGAGGTCGAGCAGGAACAACCGACTGTCATACGCAGCTATCGACAAGAAGAGGCTCGGCTGGTCGTATACGTGAAGAAAGCCTTGGATGAGCTTTACTCAAGCGATGAAACACTCGAAAACAGACCTTACGTCTTTGACGTCCATTCCTCTCGTAACGGAAGCAGCTTTGAAAATGTTGACTTGATTGCCGTCCACTGGCGACCCCGAAACGTATGTGATCTGGTGACCGTGGAGGTGAAGCTTGAGTTCAACGCACAAGCCGTTCAGCAGGCGCTAAACTACTCGCGATTTTCGCACAGAGCTTGGGTTGCCGTCCCCGTATCGACAAATTCGAAATCCGAGCTTCGAGAACGCAATCCTACACTCTTTGAATATGCAATCTCACGCGGATTGGGTATTCTTGCCTGTCGCCGCTGCAGGGGACGTAGTTATGATGTTTTTCCAGTTCATTGGCCCCTGAGGAATCAACTTGATCCATTGGAAGAGGAAGAGTTCAAGGAACGATATAGGAGCCATTTTGAAGAGGCTGGTATCATTGAGCGCAAGAGAAGACCTTTGCCACGATTCCGATGAAGTCCGCCGCGGGAATTCATAGACCGGTCGATACATAACGCCGTTTCGTGCACCTGTAGCCGACAGGCGCACCTTATCGCGCCGGCCAAATCCCCAGCATCCTTCTCAATGCCAACAACTCTCCCACATGATAAGAATTGTGGTCGATGACAAGAATTACCTCCCGCAGCAGGTTCTGCCCATCTCCCCACGGAAACGCTGCCACCAGATCCTGCTTCTTGTCTCCCACCAGATTCACCATCGCATCGCGGTCCGCCAACACCGCCGCAACTGACTTATCCCATGCCGCGGAGCTCGGAGGCACTGGATCTTTCGGCCAATAATCATCCGGAAACCTCATCTCCTTGTAGCTCCCATCCTGATTGCGACTGAAGCGCAGAATATCGTTCTGAGCCAGCCGAATGTGCTCCAGCAGTTGCCATGCCGAATACGGCAGGCTGCCCTTCCCTGCTCCTTCTTTCAGGCCACGAAGCTGCTCCGGAAAATCCTCCACCACATCTTCGAAAGTAGCGTGTGCATTCCCGCCCTTCAGCGCCGCAATCAGCTCCTTACGCAGCTCCGTATCCCTTGCCATCTTGCCAAGCCTCCTGAATACCTAGATTGAATCGCCAAAGCTTTCGATGCACCCCCACTCCGCGGAATCGAGACGCTTTGCTCTGCGCAATTCGCGCCCGACTCCTTGAGCATCGGCCTCACCGGGCTATATCCTGAGAGTCAATGATGAAACTGGGCATACTTATTTCGGGGCGCGGCTCCAATTTTCTGGCCATCGCCGACAACGTCTCAAGCGGCAAGCTCCACGCGGAGATCGCCATCGTTATCAGCAACCGCGAGGATGCCGCCGGAATCGAGGCCGCCCGCAGGCGCGGATTGAAAACCCTCATCCTCCCCAGCCGGGGCCGCAACCGCGAGGAGCACGACCGCGCCGTTGCCGAAGCTCTGCGCGACGCCGGAGTCGAACTCGTGATTTTGGCCGGATACCTGCGCCTGCTCTCCCCATGGTTCGTGCAGCAGTATCCCGGAAAAATTCTGAACATCCATCCTTCCCTTCTCCCTGCCTTCCCCGGCCTCGACGCGCAAAAGCAGGCGCTCGACTACGGAGTTCAGTTCAGCGGCTGCACTGTTCACTTGGTGGACGAGCATCTGGATCATGGAACAATTGTTCTGCAAAAGGTGGTTCCCGTCCTCCCGGACGACGATGAGCACACGCTCTCCGAGCGGATCCTCGCCCAGGAGCATCTTGCCTACAGCGAGGCGATTGCCCTGGTGGCTGCGGGAAACTACCGCATTGAGGGACGCCGGGTACTAACGATTGGGGCAACAGGCCGGGCGAAAGATACCTCTAACCACTAAACACGCAGAGAGGAATCGTCCAATATGGCAGACTTTCGTTTTGGGGATTATCAGTTTTCTCGTCGTCAGAGAAACTTCACCTCGGCAATCGGCTTTCTTATGATCGGCTTGGGATTGGGAGCTTTAACCACCCTGCTCGTCACGCCGAAGACCGGCCGACAGGTACGCAAAGAGGTTCGTCGCCGTTACGAGGACGCCCGCGACGCCGTAGGCAACTGGACCGATCGCGCCTCCGATATGTGGGACAAGGGGGAAGAATGGGCCGAAGCCGCACGCGAAAAAGCGGAACCCATGGCACGCCGCTTCCGTCGCGGTTAGGCGTAAGAGTTTTTAAGGCTTAGAAAATACAGGAAAGCCCGAAAGAATCCGTTCCAATCTCGGATACGACAAAGCGCCTGGGGAGGGCTCCGCGTTTTGAATCTGATCAGTAGAGGTGGAAGTTGACTTCCATGTTGACTTCCACCGGCACGGGCCTGCCATCTTTCATCCCAGGCTCAAAGCGCCACAGCCGGGCAGCTTCGACTGCCTTCTCATCCAGTCCCATCCCCAGTGATCGCGCCACGCTGATATCGTGAGTTTTTCCGTCAGTGCCAATTACCACATGAAGCACCACAACGCCCTGCCACTTGTTCTTACGGGCTTCATCGCTGAACTCAGGATCGACCTTGTAGATCACCCTGGGAGCGCTGACTCCGCCGCCGACATGGTATGCGCCGCCGCCAATACCGCCGCCCCATCCCGGTCCCACGCCCGGACCACGTCCCGATCCCACACCGCCACCGGTACCGCTACCAATGCCGCCTCCGGTTCCGACGCCATTCGACGCCGGACCCAGGACCTTCGCCAACGGATCGCCCATCGGCCCGACCTGCGGCATTTTAATCTCAGGAGGAACGACCACCGTGGGCATCACCGCCAGCTTCGGCCGCTCCATTGGCAGCACTGTTGGAGGAGCAATCTGCGTCTTGGAAAACTTGGGAAGCGCGCCCTTTGACGCCGGATTCACATCGTGCGAACCGCCTCCACCGCCACCACCGGAAACCGTCTTGCTGGACGGCATGATGTAGGGACTGACGTCCACCGATAGCCCCACCACCTGCTTGATCTCCGGTGCATGACTCGCCGTCCAACTTCCCGCCCAGATCAGCAACGCCAGAATCGCGGAATTCAGCAGGAACGAGACGACAAACGAGCCCTTGCGGACCTCATAAAGCCCAGTACCATCCCCAAACAGTGTCGGCAGAACATCATGTTTCTGCTCACTGGGGAGCACTCGTGCTTCCGGGTTTTGGACTTCGGGTGTGGACATGAGTATTCCCAAGTATAAATCCCCAGCATGGGAACCGCCTTGAGAAAAACACCTGACCGGGCACTCCGATTCGGTCTAATCCCGGCCACACCGCGAATTAGGCAATTTGGAATTGGCCATACAAACCGGGTTTGGGGGACCGGAACTTAGGTAGAGGGCGGCACATTCAAGAAGAAAGCTAATATGCGCGGACGATGGCTAGACCCGTTTGCCGCACCGCTGGCAAAAGACCTCGTCGATTCGCATAGGGTTTCCACATTTTGTGCAGAAGCGGGCTTCATACGCCGGCGCCGCGGTTTGTGGTTGTTGCGCGAACCCGGCATACGCCAGTACCGGATGATTGAGGAGCTGATTGGAGTAGCCCGATATTTTGATCCAATAAAGAATCAGGCAGATGAATCCCGCAATGCCAGTGAAGATATGAACGACAGGAATGAACCAGCAAACGTGCAGCACGGCTACGGCGAGTCCGAGGTTCCTGAGAGGCTCGGGCTCGATGGGAAGATTGCGCGCGCGGAACTCCCGTTCCAGTGTTTCCGAAATCCGCGGATAGAGGATGAACTGCCAGATCATGTTAAAAAAGGGGATCAGCAGGAGCCAAGCCGATTCCGGCGAAGTTGCGCGGTTTTGCGGGGCGCAACGCGAGATCGCGCGTTGCAGCGTGAGGATGTAGGCAATCGCAAAGCCGATGGTGACGAGCAAGAACAAGAAGAAGAAAGGCAGCATATGCGGAAGCATATGTGGCAGGAAGTGTGGCCGATAAAACATAACGAGTCCTTTCTCTCCAGTGGAGTTCTTCCGCAATCGCAGCAGTTCCCACGGAACCTATCGCCCGAACACTGATACGGCTGCGCGTGCCACGCGGTTCCCGCTAGGGACTTCTTTTATGAGCATAGGTTGTTATTCCAGGAAGCCGCACACAATCCTCGCAGCTTTTCACGCCGGAACGATCACCCGCAGCGCTCTCGGTGAGTTCGATATCTCCGCCGGAGTCTGGCAAAGATACTCACCATCGGCATAGATCGGAATCGGCGCATTGCTCTCAATGAAGACCTGCCGGGTTCGGAAGTAGCGAACCTTCGGCACCTTGAGATGGGTGCCCGAGTATATGCGATGGAAGTGGAGCAGGACAAAGCCTTTGGACATTGCCGGGACGAAGCACAGATCAAGCTGCCCGTCGTCGAGCTGCGCCTGCGGCAGCATCCTGATGCCGCTCCCATACTCGGGAGAGTTCCCGACGGCCACAAACAGCACTGGCCCTTCCAGGCAGGTCTCGCGTCCGCAAGCGTCATAACTATGCAGACGCACCGTCGGCGGAGAATACTTCATCAGCGCCCGCAGTGCGGCAATAGCGTATCCACCATGCCGTCGCAGCCAACTCGGCATCTGGTTGGCACGTTGATTCGTATCGGCGTCGAGTCCCAATCCCGCGATGCCGCTGAAGTAGATCACGCGCTGATGCGTCGCGCTCTCCTCCGCGCGCCGCAGATGGTGACGCATGATGACCGGACCGAGTGGGCGTTCAGGACGGGGAATGCGCCCCTCGTCATCGGCATAGGTCATCGAATCCAGTTGCTCGAAATCTCCCGGCCCGGAATCGGCCATCGGACGCACCGAACCGAGGTCGATGGTCCGCACGTTGTCGCCGCGGTCCAGATAGCGCCGCCACGCACGCAATGCCTCGGACTGATTCGTAATGCCGATACACCGCGCGAAATCGTTGGCCGTACCGGCAGGCACAACCAGCATCGGAGTCTGCGTGTAAGCCAGTGACGGCAGCACGCGATGCACCGAGCCATCGCCCCCAAAAACCATCGCCACGTCGGGCAGGTCATTGGGTTCCAGTGCATTGCCGCGAAAAACATCGACTCGCGCGTCGCGGAAAGGGTCCACGACTTGCGGTTTCAAGTACGCGTGAATGATGGCGGCGGCTCGCACCGGGGAATTGTACAGCGGGACGATGCAGGTAAACCCAAAAACCGAGAGCTGGTCTTCGCGTTTGGCATTCCAAAGTAGTGGCCGTGAGAGAGCGGCTTTCGCCAGCCCTCTCGCACATCGCCAACCCACTCAGGACCAGTGCTCTACAGCTATGAATTCTTCGTATCGGCTGCGGGGGTGGCCGTCTTCGGTGCCTTTTGTGCCAGCTTTGCATTCTTGGCGGCCAGGCTCTTCTGACGCATTTTCTCGGCGAACTTCTCGCGATTACGATCTTCGGTTTGTCGTGACATGCTCACAGTCTACGCGGTTTGCCATGCTGCGGGAAACCCGAGCTTCCGGTCGTGCGTCCTGCGTTACCGCTTCAGCGCTCCCTGCTCCATGTCCTGTGACGCCTGCTGCAGACTCGCCTCAGTCCCCAGGTCGCGCCAGTAATATTCGTCAGCCGGAAACGCGACAATCCTATCGCCCTCACCAGCCAGCCGCAGATAGACAGGAATGATCGGGAAACAGTGCTCCCCTTTCACGTCCCCTCCACTCATCCGCGAAAACAGCCGTGGCGAAATCACGTGGATGCCGGCAAACGCGCGCGGCTGCGCATTTTCGGAGAGCCTCGCCATGTGCGTCTCGCCATCCATTAACCGCCCGCAGAGCAGGCCATGCGCGTCGAAGAGCAACTGGCGCGAGCTCTCGCGCTGCTGCACCGCCAGCGTCACCAGCGCCTCGTGCTCGCCGTGAAATTTCACCATCTCCTCAAGATCAATCGTGCTGAGCACATCGACATTGTGCAAGATGAACGGCTCTTCTACGCCATCTTTCAGGAAGAAGTGTGCCGCCTTCTGCAGTCCGCCGCCGGTGTCGAGCAATTCTTCTTCGCGCGAAATCTCAATGTCCATCCCGAAATTGTCATTCGCCTTCAGACACTCCATCACCAAATCCGCAAAGTGATGCACGTTGACTATCACTTCGCGAATTCCAAAACTACGCAACTGGCCGAGCGTAATTTCCAGCATCGTGCGACCCGCAACTTCCACCAGCGCCTTGGGCCGGTCATTTGTCAACGGACGCAGACGAGTGCCGAGTCCGGCAGCCAGGATCATCGCTTTCATCGAACCCATTTCTCCTGCTCACGATGCCGCACCACGACGTTCACTCCGCGCGTGCTCAATCGTTTCGCCACCTGCTCCGCCAAAAACACCGAGCGGTGCTGCCCGCCCGTACATCCAAAGGAAACCATCAGGTGTCTAAATCCACGCTGCTGATAATTGCTCACGCTCGCATCCACCAGCGACATAACGCTGGCCAGATACTGATGCACGCTCTCCTGCTGGGTCAAATATTCGATGACTGCCGCGTCTTTACCCGACAGTGTTTTGAATCGCTCCTCGCGCCCCGGATTCGGCAGGCTTCGCGCGTCGAAAACGAATCCTCCGCCATTCCCGCTGTCATCCGTCACCGGACCGCGATGAAATGAAAAGCTCGAAACCGCCACGGTCAACCCCGGAGCATCCGCCGCGATGCTTTGCAGTTTTTCCGAGCCCACCATCTTGGTGAACGCTTCCATTAACGTCGGCAACGCAACCGGCAGCGTGACGTTGTGCAGAAGCCATCGCAGATTTCTCAGCGCGTACGGCACCGACTGCAGAAAATGCGCCTTGCGTTCATAGAAGCCGCGGAATCCGTACGCGCCCAGCGCCTGCATGATGCGCACGTAAACATATGCGTAGTAGTGATGCAGAAACGTCTCGCGATCCACCTTGATGAATCGGCTCAACGAGTCGAGATAGTGGTCGAGCAGTTGCCCGCGCAACTCCGGCGGTAAATCCGCCTTGCCATCAAACAGCAGTGAAGCAATGTCGTACTGCAAAGCGCCCTTGCGTCCGCCCTGGTAATCCAGAAAATACGGAAGCCCATCGCAAAGCATGATGTTGCGCGACTGAAAATCACGATAGAGAAAGTAGCCGTGATCGGCACTCAGCAGCAGCTTCGTCAAACGGCTAAAATCTCCTTCCAGCGCCTGTTCATTGAATGGAATTCCCGCAAGGCGAAGGAAGTAGTACTTGAAATAATTCAGATCCCACGCAATCGATTGCCGGTCGAAGTGCGCGCGCGGATAGCAAACTTTGTAATTCAAATCCTGACCGGCTTCGACCTGAAAGCGCGGCAACACCTCGACGACCTTGCGATACGCCCCCACCACTTCAGACCCTATTTCCGCGCCGGAGCGATGTTCGGACAGAAACTGGAAAAGCGTCGTGTCCCCCAGGTCCTCTTCCAGATACGCGCCCTGAGCGAGGTTCTCCGCATAGATCTGCGGAACCGGAAGCCCGTACCGGTGAAAGTGTCGCGAGAATTCAAGGAAAGCAACATTCTCTTCCCGCACATCGTGCACAATGCCAATCGCTTTGTGGTGGGCGTTGGCAAGGCGGATGATTTTGCGGCCCGATCCGCCAAGCTCCCCCTGCACGGGTTTTACCTGCGAGGCCTCGGAATGGAAATGTTGCTCAAACAGCTTTTTGAGAACGTCCATCGATTTGATTGTTCCTGACCGTCTTCTGCATCTCCAAGTTAGCAGATTGCAGCGGCAGGAACAGTTGAAATACCGTGCCGCTGCAGCCTTCCCCCCGACTGCTGCGGAAACGCAGTCGACCGCCGTGCTTCCGTGCAATTTCCGACGATATCCAGAGACCGAGCCCCGTTCCCTTGATCCCTTTCGTGGTGAAAAATGCCTCGAACAGCCGCCGCTTCGTCACCTCGGTCATGCCCTCGCCCGTATCGGCGATGGTGATGCGAAGAGTCTTCCGCCCGTCCAGCCAATCGCTGGCAATCTGGCTCCGCAATCGCAGCCGTCCTCCGCGCCACATTGCATCCACTGCGTTTCCAATCAGATTGTTCAGTACCTGCCGGATCTCTCCGTCGAAGCAGATTACCTTCGAATCGGTCCGATAATCCTTATCCACCTTGATTCCCGAACTGCTCAAGCGACTCATGTGCAGCGCAATGATTGGCTCCAGCATCTCGGCCGCTCCGGTTTCCGTCGCCTTGGTCGATTGCCGATGAAAACGCAGCGTGTGCGTGGCGATCTGTGAAACGCGAGCCAATTCCTGCTCGGCTGACTCAAGATATTCATGGCCTTCCCGCGATAGATTCTCATCCCTCAGCAGGTACAGCAGGTTCGTGACTGCCTCCAACGGGTTATTGATCTCATGTGAAATCGAGCTCGCCAGCCGTCCCACGGCGGCGATCTTTTCGCTCTGGATCAGCGCCAACTCGGCCCGTTTCTGCGCCGTAATCTCCAGCAGTGCCGCTGAAATTGCCTGGATTGAACCGTCCGCGTCATACACCGGGAAATAATTCACCGTCCAGTAGCGATGTTCCCCGGGACTCATCGGCAACTCGCCTTCCAGCAACTCGTTCACTACCGGCTTGCCCTTGGCTACCTGCTCGAACATCTCTCGCAGTCCAGCAATCGGCGAAATCTCCGTCAGCGTCTTGCCCAGAATCTCCTCCAGCGGAAGTCCCACGATTTCCGCCTGCCTGCTGTTTAAACGCAGATAGCGAAATTCCACTGGATCAAAAAGTGCCAGCCCAATGGGCGCGGTGCGGTAGAGCGCCTCCAATTCGGCCCACTGTTGCTGAGCTTCCTTCCTGCTTTCTTTCAGCTCTTTTTCCGCGCTTTTCCGCTGCGTAATGTCGGCCACGCTTCCAACAATTCGCTCCACTGCTCCAGATGCGTCGCGATGAATGTGCCCGGTCAGCGCGACCCAACGCTCGCGCCCCTGGGCATCGACTAAACGGTGATCGTGAATCTGCAGCAGTTCGTTCTGCTCCTCCACGGTCTCCAACAGTTCCCGCCGCAACCGCTCCCGATCATGGGGATGAACTTGCGAGAGATAGAAATCCCAATCGCCCCTCTGATCAACGTCTAGTCCGGCGGCCTCACAAAACTCCGCAGACCACTCGACATTCCCGCTCGGCAAATGCCAGTGATACATTCCCAGCCGCGCTGCTCGCTGCGCCAGGTGTAAACGTTCGCCGACCGTCTCCAGTTTGCGGCGAGCCGCCACCTGCTCGGTAACCTCCGAGGAAACGATTAGAATATCGCCAGTCGCCAGTCGTATGGCGGACCAACGCCAGTAAGTAGTGCCCCGCGCGAACCCCACGTGCTCGTACTCCGTACTGACAAAGGGCTCATGCGTGTCCCGCACCCGCTCCATAATTCGAATAATCTCTTCCGCGTGCGGCACCGCATCACTAAGATTCTCTCCAATCAGGTTTTCGCTGTTCCACCCCGCGTCCAGCAGAGTGACGAAATACGGATTACACCATTTCACCCGCAGTTCGTTATCGAGCACTCCAATTCCGGCTGGAGCATTTTCAACAATGTTCGCCAGCAGCTCGCGCTGTTCATCCACCGTCTTAAACAACTGCGCGCGTTGCGCTTCGACCAGCCTGCGCTCTTCCTGGTGCCCTTCGTTCTCGATCAATCCGCAGATTCTGTTTCCGACGAGTTGAAAGAAGTTCGCATAATTGCTGTCGAATGTAAGTCGCGGGCTTGCGCCAAGCACCAGCACATATTGCAATTGAAGAATCGATCCCGCCGGTTGGACGTAGGCTGCCTTGATCTGTTCCGGCCAGGGCTCGCAAATCAACCCTCCTGCGCGATGCCGCAGATCATCCACCAGTTTGGGTTGCTTACCCCGTGCTACTTCCACGACCGGCGACTGCTCAGCCATTTCCAGGGCGTCGCGCTCCAGTCCGGTCTGGCCCACTAACCGCGTCTTGCCGTTCTCCACGCAATAAAGCGCCGCAAATGGAATGTCTGCCCGGTTGCTCGCCAGTGTTTGCACAACCTCATTGCCGAGCTGATCCAAAGATTCCGCCGACGCGCCTTCTCTTTCGATGGCGAGCAGAGTTCGCAGGCGTCTCTCGTTCACTACCTGCTCCGTCGTCTCATGGCAGGTGACCAGGACACCTTTGACCAGTCCTTCGCCATCACGCACCGGACTGTAGGAGTAGGTCCAGAAAACTTCTTCGATCGATCCATTGCGGAAGATCGGTACCAGCTTGTTTACATTCCAAACCGCTTCGCCCAACCGCATCACACGGTCGATTTCAGGACCAATGATGGGCCAGATTTCCTCCCAGCATTCCTTACCCCGCTGCCCCAGGGCCCGAGGATGCTTGTCCTCTCCCATGCTGGGCCGATAGGCATCGTTGTAAATCTGAATCAGCTCCGGTCCCCACCACAGAAACATCGGGAATTTTGACGCCAGCAGCAGATTGACCGTCGATATCAGCTCGTAGGACCAGCCCCGGATGACACCCAGAGGCGTGGCCTCCCACGCATATGTCCGGGTACGATCGGCCATCTCTCCTGAGCAAACGATTCTGTGAGGCACCAGCTATCTCCCGTCTATCCCGGCATTCCGTTCTCCGAACACGAAAACTACCCAAGAACAGAACCGCGCGTGGTAGCAAGTATCATGAACCGCTGCTGAGTTGTAAAGTCCGCGCAGAACGCAAGCCATCAACATCTATTCCCATCAGATTCTGTTTTCGCGCTGTCCCTCAAACTCAAATCTGCTGGCGCTCCCCGTGGTTTTCAGCTACCCTTGGCCCTCGAAAGGGGTTCGAAATGATCAAGCTTCGTGTGGTACTTGCAGGAGTCCTCGGCGGCATTGTCTTATTCCTGTGGCTCACCATCGCGCATATGGCAACACCGCTCGGCTATGCAGGCATTGGTCAACTGAGTTCCGAAAAAGCCGTTACGGATACGCTCAAGGCGAACATCCCCGACGCAGGCTTCTATTTCTTCCCCGGCATGGGAGTACCCTTCGATGCGCCTCGCGCCCAGCGCCAGGCAGCTATGCCTGCTTACCTCAGCAAATACGCAGCCGGCCCTGTCGGCATCCTCGTCTATCGCCCCGTCGGCGGCGCCATGATGACCGCCGGCCAACTGACCGCCGAGTTGCTGAATAACATCCTGCAGGGGCTGGCCCTGGCCATGATTCTTGCCCTGCTCGCCTCACACACCATCGCCTCCGGAGCCTACGTCGGATTCGCCGCCGGAATCTGTGCCGCAACGGCCACCAATGTCTCCTACTGGAACTGGTATGGCTTCCCCGCCAACTACACCGGCGCTGCCATCCTCACCGAACTCATCGGCTACGTACTCATGGGCATGGCCTGCGGATGGTTCCTCAAACGCCTGGCGCGCAGAATCGCCATTGCCTAGCAAACTCCATCTTGCCGCGCGGAATCCAGGTGGCCCACATATGCCCGTTGTTGGCATGTGTGGGGACTCCGTGCGGATCGCTCCGCACAGAAATCCTCGCCTCCAGTTCTCCGCGCGGCTATGACGCCTTGCGGAATCCAGGTGGCCCACATATGCCCGTTGTTGGCATGTGTGGGGACTCCGCGCAGATTGCTCCGCACGGAAATCCTCGCCTCCAGTCCTCCGCGCGGCTATGATGATCACCATGCAAGAGGGCACGAACATGGATACGGCCGAACACAAACGCAACTTATTTCAGACCTGGGTCTACAACTTCTTCGCCATGTACCTCGGCGTCACTCCGCCTGCACCCGGCAAAGAAGTCTTCTACGCCGCGCTGCTCATCGGCGTTACTCTCGGGCTCGTCGGAGTCGCATTCCTGATCGTCCGCTTCCTCCTCACCCAAATCCTCGGATAGCCATCTCGGCGGATAACCAAGTTCGGCCAACGCCTTACGCAGCACGGTCGGCAATCTCCATTTCCATGAGGTTCTCGCTGATGATCAGCTTCGGCTCGGTTGCGGCCTGAACCTGTTCCACCGTGACGCCCGGAGCGATCTCCTCCAGCACCAGCCCTTGCCCCTGCCGCACGCGAATGTAGCCCAACTCGGTCACAATCGTGTCCACCACTCGCAACCCCGTAATCGGCAATGTGCAATGGTTCAGTATCTTCGGACGCCCATCCTTGGTCGTGTGTTCCATGGCCACCACCACGCGACGCGCTGACGCCACCAGGTCCATGGCTCCGCCCATTCCCTTCACCATCTTTCCCGGAATCATCCAGTTAGCGAGGTTCCCCTCGGCGTCCACTTCCATCGCGCCCAGCACCGACAGATCGACATGCCCGCCGCGAATCATCGCAAACGACTCCGCCGATGAGAAGAACGCCGTGCCCGGAAGTTCGCTCACCGTCTCCTTGCCTGCGTTGATCAGATCCGCGTCTTCCTCTCCCTCAATAGGATATGGCCCCACGCCCAGCATTCCATTTTCGCTCTGCAACACCACTTTGATTCCCTTGGGGACGTGGTTGGCGACCAGCGTCGGCATGCCGATACCGAGGTTCACATAAAAACCATCCTGCAACTCGCGCGCAATCCGCCGCACAATATATTCACGAATGTCAATCAATCCAACTCCCGGAGCTTTGCTCATTGTTTCCCCTTAAGCAGCGATCTTGCGCACACGGCGCCGTTCGATTCGTTTCTCTTCGCCCACCGCCTGGAAGATACGATGTACATAGATGCTCGGCGTATGAATCTGGTCTGGCGGAATTTCTCCCGGCTCCACCAGTTCCTCCACTTCGGCAATCGTGATCCTGCCCGCCGTGGCGATCATCGGATTGAAGTTCTGCGCCGTCTTGCGATACACCAGGTTCCCCCAGCGATCGCCCTTCCATGCCTTCACCAGCGAGAAATCAGCCTTCAGCGCGCGCTCCATCACATAGGTGCGCCCCTCGAACTCGCGTGTCTCCTTGCCTTCGGCCACTATCGTCCCCACTCCCGTTGGAGTGAAGAAAGCCGGAATCCCCGCGCCTCCCGCGCGAATCCGTTCCGCCAGCGTCCCCTGCGGAACCAGCTCCAGATTGAGCTTTCCGCTAAGCACTAGCTCCTCGAACAGCTTGTTCTCTCCCACGTAGCTGCCCTTGTGACTGCGTATCTGCCCCTTGCGCAGCAGCAATCCAAGCCCGAAATCATCCACGCCCATGTTGTTGCTGATCGTGTCGAGGTTGCGCACACCTTTCTTTTCCAGTGCCGCAATCAGGTTCTCCGGAATTCCGCACAAACCAAAGCCGCCCACCATCAGTGTGGCGCCATCAGGAATGTCGAAGATCGCTTCTTCGGCGTTCGCAAAAACCTTTTTCATGTTTTCTCGCCCGTTTGAGTTTGCAGACCTCCCCACGAGGCCCGACGCCGATTAGATGCAGAGTTGTCTTTGGGAATCACCTGGGTTACTGAGAAACTTTGCTAAAAGGAGAATTGCTGTGGACTTGCCCTGCCCTATGCCCTACATTTCCTGAAATGCCCGAAATCGACCAGGCATCCTACGAAGCCGTTCAACCGGAGTTATTGTCCGATGAGACGGTGCTTTGGGAGGGGCGGCCCGATGCCTCCGTCGTCTTTCACCGCGAAGATATTCTTCTCATTCCGTTTAGCCTGCTCTGGGGAGGCTTCGCCATCTTCTGGGAGGCGACCGCCATTGGCATGCACAGCCGCGTTGTGCATCCCGCACCCTGGTTTTTCGTGCTCTGGGGCATCCCCTTTGTCATCATTGGCCAATACATTATTTGGGGACGATTTCTGGTGACTGCCTGGAAGAAGCGCCGAACCTTCTATGCTCTGACGGACCGTAGAGTGCTTGTCGTCCAGAACGGCTGGAGCCGAAAAACTTCTTCCGCCTATCTCGAAGATCTACCTACTCTCGTTAAAGATGGCGCGTCCGAAAATATCGGAACTCTTCATTTTGCCCCAGTGGCTTCCGCGTGGTCTGGCCGGGGCGCCGGCTGGGGAGCCTGGGATGGGATGAGCATCGAAGATGTTCCGGTATTCCGAGATATTCGGCAGGTCGACGAACTCTACCAGCTCATCGCCATTCGGCGCGAGCAACTCCGAAAGTCTTCCCCTGTTACCCGCAGTGCCACCCAGATAGTCGCCGTGCAGAGTAGGAGCAAAGTAAAAGAGTAAAGAAGTGGCAGGTTAAAAGATCGAGGGTCTTTCTGAGCGCAGCGAAGAATCCCCGCCCCGCTCCAGTCTCTCGTGCGGCCCCAAGCTTCTAAACCAGCACTCGATCTTCCCCCAACAATTAGCTCGGCAAATGCGCCTCGGCCATAAGTACCATCCACAACTCAGACCAAAGTTGAGTCCCCGGACGCATTCCCGCAATCAGCGTAGGGGCACCCCGACGTTATAGGATTGTGGACGGTGATGGCGCAATCGAAACTTCAGCGCCTCCCTGCAATCCGAGAAAGAATTGAGAGATGAAAGTGAGAGACTGGCCAGCATACCCGGTTGCCCGAAAGGTTTCCGAGCTCATCTACCCCCGCTTCCTGCGCGGCCTCTCGGAGAACGATGGGCGGCCTGAATCGCCACACCGTCCCGAGATCGCCGACATCGAAGGCATGATCGACGCCGCCTTCTGGGCCAGCCTGCGCCGCGAAGAAGGCTACGTCCCCACCATCTCCGCGGCCTTCCTCGATCCCGAGGGAGCCCTCCATCCCCTGCGCTTTGCGCAGCCCATCTCCTTTGCTCCCGATGCGCTCGCCAAACTCGCTCCGGCCGTCGAGCGCCCCGGCGTGCACCTCGGCGTCTGGCGTCGCGAAGGAGAGTTGCAGGTCTGGGGCACGGTCACCCGCATTCCCAAGCACTGCTTCGTCCTCGAAGTCACCTCGCCCGGCCTGCTCGTCATCAAGGAGAGCCGAGGAGAGGAGACCGGAAAATTCGCCAATGTTGCCGTGCTCGAAGGCGACCTCATCAAGGTCCTCAGCGAAGACGCCATGAACCTGCCCGACTGTATGCCGATGGTCCGTTCCATGCTCGGCTTCGGTGTAGAAGAAATTCCCAGCGATGACCAGAACGTCCTTCTGCAGCTCGCCATCTCCATGCGCCTGCATGGCCGCGGAGGCTCCTTGCTTGTCGTTCCCGGCACCGCGGAACGATGGCGCGACTCCATAGTCCCGCCCATCCAATATGCGGTATCGCCGCCATTCCTGGGACTCCCCGACCTGCTCTACAAAGGCTCCCCTGCGAATAACCCTGCATGGAAAAACGCTCTGCGCCGCACCGTAGATGCCATCGCCGGACTCACCGCGGTTGACGGTGCCACCGTCATGAGCGACTCCTATCAATTGATTGCCTTCGGAGCGAAGATCGGACGCCATCCCGAAGGCACCCGCGTCGAACAGGTAGTAGTCACCGAGCCCGTAGCCGGATCGACACCTGAAATCGTGCATCCCACGCAGCTCGGCGGCACACGCCACCTGTCCGCAGCCCAGTTCGCGCAAGACCAGCAAGACTCCATGGCCCTCGTAGCCTCGCAGGACGGACGCTTCACCATTTTCGCCTGGTCCCCCTGCGAGCAAATGGTGCACGCCCGCCGCATCGAAGCTTTATTAAGATAATTTTGCCGTAGCAAGGAGACAGCCAGAAGCAAGGAGGTATCAGCAATGTGCCGCAACATCCGCGAGCTTTTTAACTTCGATCCACCCGCCACCGACGAAGAGATCCGAGCCGCCTCGCTCCAATACGTGCGCAAGGTCAGCGGCTTCAATAAGCCATCGAAGGCCAACGAAGACGCCTTCCTCGCCGCCGTCGAAGAAGTAGCGAAAGCGTCAACTCGCCTTCTCCGCACTCTCGAAACCAATGCGCACCCGAAGAACCGCGAAGAAGAAGCCGCCAAAGCGAAAGCTCGCAGCGCGACGAGATTCGGTGCTTGAGCCTTTATTTGGCAGCACCCTCGTGAGGTTGGCTTTGTAGCCATCTGTCCACGCTTGCTTCCAGCATTTCAAGCGGCAGGCTCCCACCGCTGAGAATCTCGTCATGGAAAACTCTGATGTCGAAGCGTGGGCCAAGCTGCTGTTTTGCACGCTCGCGGAGTTTTCGAATTTTCAGCTGACCGATCTTGTAGCTGAGGCCCTGAGCAGGCCATGCGATGTAACGATCGACCTCAGCTTGAATCGTAGGCTCGTCCGCTGCGCCGCTTTGGCGAAAGTAGGTCACGGCATCATCGCGGCTCCAGCCTTTCGAGTGAATACCGGTATCAACTACCAGGCGAACCGCGCGCACCAGTTCCGTGGAGAGCCGCCCATAATCGGATGCCGGGTCCTGAAAGAATCCGATCTCCTTCCCGAGTGCCTCTGCGTAAACGGCCCAACCCTCGGCATACGCATTGTTGATGAGATGAAGGCGAAACTCCGGCAATCCCCTAAGTTGATGCTGAATCGAAATCTGCAGGTGATGGCCGGGAACGCCCTCGTGGTATGCAATCGTTTCGTCGCTCAGTAGTTTGCGGTGATCATAGTTAGCAGTGGCAACCACGACACGACCTAGCCGACTACCATCCGGCGTGCCCGGAACATAGTGAGTTGCATTGCCCGGCTGAGATGCCGGGACGGCTTCTACGGTGAGTGGAGTCTTTGGAAATGCTCCGAACAATTCGGGCAGACGTGGCTGCATTTGGCCAACATAACGGCGAAAGTCATCGACGATCTGATCGGGAGACTTCGGGACGTACTTGGGATCGCTGTTGAGTGCAGCGCGGAAGCTCTTCAGATCGCTATACCCTGCCTTGTGGGCAAGATCGGTGAGGAGGGCATCGATCCGGGCGATGCCTTGGAGTGGAAATCTAGGCCAATCAATTTCAGAATTCAAGTGAATAGCGTCATCGCAGCCGCGTGCCCCATATCTGCCGCGTTTAGCAGATGTGGGGCTTTTGCTGTTACCACACAGATCCGAAGCCTACGCGCGCTTCTCGCAGGCGAACAACTGCGCGGGCAAAACGTTCAGGGGCTCGAAGTCGGTCCGAACGTATCCGAACTCGCGACGCAGATACGGAAGCACCGCGCGCGTGAACTGGTAGATCAGCAGTGTGCCGTCAGGATTTAGCGCCGCACGCGATTCGTGCATCACGCGCACTCGTTCCTCTTCAGGCAGTGTCGTGTATGGAATACCGGAGATGATGTAGTCCGCTCCGCGATGGCCAAAGCTGTTGAGCACCCGGCGTACGTCGGCTGCCGAGCCGTGCACGACCTGCAAACGCGAATCGCGGTTCTGTTCGCGTAGCAGTTGCACGAACTCCTCGTTCATCTCGATAGTGATAAGCACCGCGTCGGTCGGCAGCCGCTGCAGGATCGCTCCCGTTATAGTTCCCACTCCCGGCCCATACTCTACGACTACTTTCGTGCGATTCCAGTCCACCTGTTGCAATAGCCGCCCCACAAGGAACCGGGAGCTCGGGATCAGCGAGCCGATCATCTTCGGATGTTTCAGGAAGTTCTGTGCGAAGACAAGGGTCTGACGGGAACTGCTGGGTCGAGCTGATGTCAAGGTTTTTCTCCGGCTTTGTAGGATGCGCACCCATGCCTGCGCGGTACTGCTGGAAGCGAGCCTTAGCCCTAGAGCGGTTCCATAGTAGATGTGTCTGCCGGGTGCTGAGAGGGTCATCCTGAGCGCAAGCGAAGGACCCTAGCAATGCCCAAGTCTCCCGTGCGGCCTCAAGCTTTTCAGCCCGCCATCGATTCTTCTTTTCCTCGCCCTCGCGGGATATACCTTCCTTGAAGCCGTTCTGGCACTCGGGATGCAAAAAGCTATATTATCGTTCCGACGTAACCGATTCCTCAGCCCTTGAGAAACTTCGCAAACTCCCGCGCCGCTTCGAACCGCGCACGAAACTCTGGACTGCCAAGACTCTTCCGCAATTCCCTTAGCTCCGCCTCCAATGCCTCCAGCGCCTCCGCGATATTCCCCGTATTGCTCGCAGCGATCTGCTCCCACATCACGGGATCGCTCTGGGCAAGCCGCAGCATGGTACGAAGCCCACCGGCATGCACCTGCAGCCCCGGATTTTTCGGCGAGCCAAACGCGCGCTCCAGAGTGAGCGACAATGCACTCGAAAGCATCTGCGGAAGATGGCTGGTATAGGCCAGCGTGCGGTCGTGCTCCTCGGGAGTGTTGAAGATGACGCGCGCCCCAATCGCTTCAAGCGCACCGCGCAATTCGCGGTGTGTGGATATCGAACTCTCCTCGGCCGCGCCCTCAATCGGCGTCAGCACCCACAGACAGCCCGCATAGAGATCGGCGGAGGAGTATTCCAGACCGGAGACTTCGCGCCCCGCCAGTGGATGTCCCGGCAGGACTCGCTCGTTTGCCGACGCGCCAAAAATCTCCAGGGCGGCGGCGGCGAATGCAGCTTTCGTGCTGCCCACATCGGTAATCAAGGCTCCCGGCTTCAGCCTCGGAGCGATCTGCGCCAGCAACTTGATGCTGGTTTCCACCGGCGTACATAGAAAAACAAAATCGCTCTCCGCAACCGCGTCGCCCGCGTCCTTCGATCCCGAATCAATCGCGCCCAATGCAATCGCGCGCCGCTGCAGTTCCTCGCGGCCGCAGCCGACCACATACGCGACCACCCCGGCGCGGCGCAACGCCAGCCCGAGTGAGCCTCCCATCAATCCGAGGCCGATCACGGTGATGCGATGCAATGTCACTGCAGGCTCACCCGAATCAGCGCGTTCACTGGCGCTCCAACAGATCGGGCGATTGCAATCTGCGCATCGCCGCAAGAATAGCGGTGTAGATCGTTGCCAGTTCCTCGTCCGGCATGGGACCGTTATTGCAGCGCGCCACATTGGCCATCACCACTGCTTCGCGCTTCGGCTCGTACACCGCCAGATGATTCTGCTGCTTGAAACGGCCAATCTCCAGCACGCAATGAGCGCGCTGGTTGAACAACTCAACCAGCTTTTCGTCGATGGAGTCGATTTCAGAGCGCAATTTGTTCAGATCGGTCGGCGTCATATCACTCCCATTGTTGCTCGCTACTGTCCGTACTGCTTTACCCAGGCATCCTGCTCGGCCTGCAGAGACTTGTCGATCCAGCCAATGTAGCTGCGTCCGCCTTCATCTTTCCCCACCCAAACTCGGGTCGAGGGATCGATGTGCGCCTCACCATCGGCGAGCGTAACATTCTGGCCCGCCTCCACGGCAGCGCGAGCCGCAACCATGTCAGACGGATAGAACTGTGAGGTCATCAGCCGATCGTTAAAGAACGTAAGCACCAGTTCGCCTGCCTGCCCTGCAACTCGCGCGTTCTTCTTCGAAATCACCAGCAGCCGGTAAGGTGGCCGCGAATCGCTCGGCAACGGAGTGCGGTCAACAAGAATATCGAAGTTGCCGCCCATCATGTCCAGTTTGCGCTCGGCCGTCTGCAGGCTCTGTCCGCTGAACAGCTCACCGGCCAACTTGCTCGGCTTGAATTCCTTCTCGCTCTTGCGCTTGCACGATGCCGCCAGAAGACACAGGACGACAACCGTAATGCAGAATAGCAACCGTTTATAGTTCGTCATAATAGCTGCCCTGAAGTATAAATTCACCGAGCCAGAGTTGCTAATCAGAGTTGCGAGTCTGAGTTGCGGTCCCGCTTCGCGCCTCGCGCAATCGGCCCGACCGATGAACGGCACAACCTGCATGAGGCACAGGGCGTCCAACAGAAAGAACCAATGTAAAAGTAATGGGAGACCCCGATGTGGCCCGGAGAGATCGTCAGTGAATCCGTGGAATTGTTCTGCCAGGACTGCCGCTTCGTGATCCTCGTCGGCAAGGGTGCACGAGTCCCTCCCTGCCCATGTGGGGCCTCAAATTACGAGGTGACCTCACGGGACGAGACCACTTCCCCTTCACGACGCGCTCGCCGGATTCGTCGCACAACCCAGGAGACGGATGAGTCGGCAGCCTGAAACTTGCAAACGATTAACTACAATGACAACAGCGCGAGTGCCCAGTATGTATTCGGCAGCCAATCCTGGTTGCCGCTGCACAACGGTTAACTGATCCGTCAACTCAGCCCCAGCAAACGATTCACCTTTCGTGCAATCGTTCCACCGCCGAGGCATACACAAAACCAAGATCAGATGTAGCATGTTGGGTCGCGCTTTTTGCGCGCAAGCTAGGAGCTATACAAATGCAAAGATCGGCAAATGCCCATTGGCAGGGCGGATTAAAGGATGGACGCGGGACTCTTACAACCGATAGTGGAGTCCTCTCGCAGACGCAATACTCATTCAGCACGCGCTTTGAAAATGGCGCAGGCACCAACCCCGAGGAGCTCATAGCAGCCGCGCATGCCGGATGTTTCTCCATGGCGCTCTCCGCGCAACTGGACGGTGTTGGTTTGAAGGCAGATGCCATCGACACCAAGGCCTTGCTAACCCTGGAAAAGACCGACGCCGGTTTCACCATCACTAAAATTCACCTGGAACTGCGCGCCAAGATTCCCAACGCCGACGATGCCAAGTTCCAGAAGGCCGCCGCCGACGCCAAGGCCGGCTGTCCCGTCTCGCGCGTGCTCAAGGGAGCAGAAATTACGCTGGACGCGAAGTTAGTCTAGGATTTGACAGGGCTCGGTGCTTTTGCCGAGCCCTTGTTTTCGTCCCGGTGCAAATATCAGCAAACATCTTGGCCCTCCGCTTCATCCAAACCTGAGCAGAACTTTTTTGCCCGCTGTTTGCGGGATTGGCTGCGGAACCGGATGGTGCGTTTTGAAGATCACACTCTTCGGCCTGACTCTGTCGTCCTCCTGGGGCAATGGTCATGCCACTCCGTATCGTGCAATTCTCCGTGCTCTTCATCGCCTTGGGCACAGTGTTACGTTTTATGAGCGCGATGTTCCCTACTATGCAAAGCATCGCGATTTCGAGCAATGCACTTACTGCGACTTAAAGCTCTATTCCTCATGGGATGACATCAGCGTTCAGGCACTCGCCGAAGCCGCCGAGTCCGATGCAGTCATCACTGCAAGCTATGTACCTGAAGGCGCGCGCATTGCCGATGCGCTGCTCTCGCTCGACGGCCCCTTACGCGTTTTCTACGATCTCGATACGCCCATCACTCTGCAGCGGCTCGCGGAAAGCGATCTCGACTACATACGGGCGCAGCAACTCTCCGGGTTCGACCTTGTGCTTTCCTGGACCGGAGGCGAAGCACTGGTTGCGCTTGCGCGGGATTTTAGCGTCAAAGTCGCGCAGCCTCTCTTCGGTTGCGTTGATCCTGATGTCTATCGACCGGTCCAGCCCCGCCCTGGTCTTCGCTGCGAACTCAGCTACATGGGAACCTACGCTTCCGATCGCCAGGCGAAACTCGAGTCAATGTTCCTGCAGCCAGCGCGGCTGCGTCCGTATTCATCGTTTCTGTTGGCTGGTCCGCTTTATCCGCCAGAATGGCAGTGGCCCGCGAACGTACAGCGTACCGAGCACGTTCCAGTGGCCGACCATCCCGCGCTTTACTCCTCTTCACGCATCACCCTGAATCTGACTCGCGAGAGCATGGCTGCCTGCGGCTATTGCCCTTCCGGACGGTTCTTCGAAGCAGCCGCCTGTGGCGCGCCGATTGTTACTGACTGGTTCCGCGGACTCGATTCGTTCTTTGAGCCCGGTCAGGAGTTGATCGTCGCCAACGACACAGAGGAGATCATGCACGCGCTCGATATGCCCGACTCGGATTTGTTCAGCATGGCGGGTCGAGCACGTCAGCGCACCCTCGACGAGCATACCGGCTATCGGCGCGCACTCACCATGCTCTCCGCCTTTGAGTCCGCGCGCTCACCTAATCCAAGCAAGCCACAGATGGAGGCCGCATGATCGGCATCATTCCCGCCGCCGGAGCTGGACTCAGGATTCAGCCGCTCGGATGCAGCAAAGAATTGTTGCCTGTAGGTTCTCGCGAAATCAGTGGCGTCGAACGTCCGAAAGCAGTTTCGGAATACTTAGTGGAACGCATGATAGCCGCTGGCGCGAAGCAGATCTGCATGGTGATCTCTGCGGAGAAAAGCGACATCGTGCGTTACTACGCCGAACGCGACTACGCCGCGGAAATTTTCTATGTGGTGCAGCAACGCCCCCAGGGACTGTGCGATGCGTTGTTCCGCGCCGAGCCTTTCGTGCGTGCGGATGAACCAGTGTTGATCGGTCTTCCCGATACGATCTGGTTTCCTGAAAATGCCTTTCGTGCTTCGGTGGAGCAATGCACGGGTGTGAACCTTGTATTGTTTCCGGTTGAAAATCCGAGCGTGTTCGACGCCGTGCTGTGCGATGAATCGGGCCAGGTCGAGCGGGTCGTGGTGAAGGAACCGAATCCGGGCACGAATTGGATATGGGGCGCAGTGACTGCTTCGGGCCGCGCATTTCAAGATCTGCGCTTGTTGTGGGAAGCGCGTCATCGCAAAGATGAATATCTTGGCCATTTACTCAACGCTTACATCGCTGCCGGAAATCCGGTGCATGCCATTGCGAACGGGGAGCACTACATGGATGTGGGAACGATGGAGGGCTATCATAACGCGCAGGACTTCCTGCGTGCGCGCAGCAGACAATCAGCCGGACACAATCCTGCCGAGCAGAAGCTGAGTGCCGCATAGTTCTGCGACGGAGGAAATGCACTTCGCATCTAGAAACTATGTCCACAACACTTGAGAAGAACCGTACTACTTTTGAAACTCGTCAACTTGGAAATTCAGATTTGAAGCTCACTCCGATCGGTTTTGGAGCGTGGGCTATTGGCGGTGGCAACTGGGAGTTTGGCTGGGGAGCGCAGGACGACAGCGAGTCTGTAAATGCCATTCTTCGCGCGCTTGACGGCGGCGTGAACTGGATCGATACGGCCGCTATCTACGGGCTCGGTCACTCGGAGGAGATTGTGGCCAAGGCTCTGGCTTCAACTTCAAAGAAGCCCTATGTCTTCACGAAGTGTTCCATGCGCTGGCATGAGAATCGACAGATCTATCGCAGTCTAAAGAAAGATTCCCTTCGCGAAGAGGTGGAGAATTCTCTGCGCCGCCTCAAGGTGGACACGATCGATCTATATCAGATTCACTGGCCTGATCCTGAGGCCGAGATCGAAGAGGGTTGGGAGGCACTGGCGCGCATCAAGGAAGAAGGCAAGGTGCGCTATATTGGTGTTTCAAATTTCGATGTGGCGCAGATGAAGCGGGCGCAAAAGATTGCACCAATCACTTCGTTGCAGCCACCCTACTCGCTGGTGAACCCCGCCGTACAGAATGAGATTCTTCCCTTCTGCAAACAAAACAATATTGGCGTGATCAATTACTCTCCCATGGCCAGCGGGCTGCTGACCGGCAAGATGACGGCAGAACGAATTGCCGCGATGCCTGATGACGACTGGCGCCGTCGCGCTCCACAGTTCAAGGAGCCAAAACTCTCGCGCAATTTGAAACTTGTAGAGTTGCTGCGTGAGATTGGAAATACGCACAATGTGCAATCGGGTGTTGTGGCCATTGCATGGACCTTGCATAATCCGGCGATAACGGCGGCCATTGTCGGCGCTCGCGGAGCCAACCAGGTGGACGGAATACTTCCTGCGGCGACATTCAGACTAAGTGACGACGAAGCGGCAAAGATCGATGCGTTTGTAAAAGCAAACCCAGCCTAGAATCAGATGCACTCCATTCTGAGCGCGACAGTGTGCTTCAGAATGGAGTGCTTTGTTCGCTCAAAACATCCTGACAAATAACACGAAGGCGATTGTGAAGCCGACGGCGATCACGAAGCGGCGCACCTTCACTTTGCCAATGCGACGTGCGATTCCGGCTGCGGCATAGCCGCCGACGAGCGCGGCAAACATCATGGCAAGCACGTATGGCCACACTACCATGTGCGAGACGGCGAAGAGGATGGATGCGACTCCGTTGGTGCAGAAGCCAAGAAAGCTGGTCGTCGCGCTCATCTTCAAAATGTCTTCCATGCCCATGAATGCGAGAACCGTGAGCATCATGATGCTCATGCCCGCTCCGAAATAGCCGCCGTAAACGCCTACAGCAAGTTGCGCGCATGTTGCTCCCACGATCCATGTCGTGCTGCGCTTGCCTCCTGTGTGCGGTGTGCTCTGCAAGCGACGCTGAATGGGAGCCTGCACGGTGAAGAGCACGGTGGCAAACAGGATGAGGAATGGCACGAGATGATCGAACAGCGCAGCCGGGGTGCGACGCAGAAGAATCGCCCCGATCAAGCCTCCGATGACAGAGGGAATGGCCAGCAGTCGGAATCGCGGATCAATCTCACGAATCTCGCGGCGAAAGCCCCACATGCTGCCGAGCGACCCCGGCCAGATGGCAACCGTGCTTGTGGCATTGGCGGCAATCGATGGAAGCCCGAGGCCGATAAGCGCAGGGAATGTCATCAAGGTGCCTCCGCCTGCAACGGAGTTGACGCCTCCTGCAAGGAATGCAGCGGCCATGGCAATCAGGATGTGTGAAATGGAAAGGCTTGAGTGCATGCTGATTTAAGAGTACCAGCGGGCCAACGACGGGGTGAATCCAAATATTTGGATTCCTTGCGCAAAGACAATGGGCAGCGCGAGGCTGCCCATTACGAGGCTTGCGATTTCTCTAAACGACGACCGCTGTCTTGCTGTCTCCGAGCCTCAGCAACGACTCGTTAAAGGGAGCGGTAGCCACGCCGCGCTCGGTAATAATTGCTTTTATGAAGCGTGCAGGAGTCACGTCAAATGCCGGGTTCTCCACCTGGACTCCCGTGGGAGCGACTTGCTTTCCGGCGAAGTGGGTTACCTCGCTGGCGGCGCGCTGTTCGATGGGAATTCCTGATCCATCCGGAGTTTCCATATCAATCGTGGAGTAGGGCGCGGCGATGTACATTGGGATTCCGTGCTCCCGGGCAAGAATCGCCACCGAGTAAGTCCCGATCTTATTTGCCGTGTCACCATTGGCCGCAATGCGATCGGCGCCGACGATGACGGCCTGTATTTTGCCTTGGGCCATCATGACGCCCGCCATGTTATCGGCAATCAGAGTGACGGGGATATTGTCCTTCATCAACTCCCATGCGGTGAGGCGCGCTCCCTGCAGGAAGGGCCGAGTTTCATCGGCGAAGACGTGAATTTTCTTACCTGATTCAAATGCAGCCCGAATCACGCCTAATGCAGTGCCGTAACCCGCCGTGGCCAGAGCTCCAGCATTGCAGTGTGTCAGCACGCCGCCGGTTTCCGGCATAAGGGGCGCACCGTTGGCTCCCATGGCGCGGTTGGTTGCAATGTCTTCGGAGTAGATTGCCAGCGCCTCATCGATGAGCGCCTGCTTAATCAAGGGGATGGGACGGCCGCTGATATCTTCAAAGCGCCGCTGCATGCGGCGGATGGCCCAGAAAAGATTGACGGCCGTGGGACGGGTCTCGCCGATCGTTCGGCAGATCTGACCGATTCCGTTGCGGAATTCCGAGATGCTGGTAACGTCAAGGTCACGCGCGCCGAGTGCGATGCCCATGGCGGCGGCAACACCGATGGCAGGGGCACCCCGCACGATCATCGTACGGATGGCATCGGCAACGGCTTCGTAGCTTTTGCAATTGACCCAGATCTCTTCAGTCGGCAGTTTAGTTTGATCGATAAATAAAACGCCGGTATCGGTCCACTTCAGGGTTTCGAGCACAGATTATTATCCAGTCAATTGAATTAAAGCCTAGTGTAAATGTTCGCGAGCAAATTGTGGAATTGAAAGCCAACGGCTGTCCAGAGCAGCAAAGTGGACCAGAGTAATAAACCCTAACCTTGCGTAAAGAAGCCTTAATTCATGGAAAGTACGTGAGTGAAGTGCTAGAAACAGAGTGGACGCCCAAAGTGACGTTCGTTGGAGGAAGCAGACTTTGAAGAAATCCATTATCGCCGTTCTGGCCGGTATCCTGCTGTTGAGCGCAGCCATGCCGGCATTCGCAAAGAAGCACCACAAGAAACACCATCACCATCATCACGCGCAGTACAGCCAGCGCGCCCAGTAAAAGTTCGCATTAACGTGAAAATCCTCCGCCGTGGCGGAGGATTTTCTGTTGCTCAATCTATTCTTTTGCCGGCTCCTGGGAAAGTTTGTGTTGGCTGCGGAGACTGCGCGCCATCTCGATGATCTGGATGCAGTATCCGTCCGGATCGAAGACAAGGGCCCAGCGTCCAAACGGGTCCTGGCGTGGACCTATCGCAATCTTGCCAAAGCGGCGGCGGATTTCTGTGACGGCTTTGTCCATGTCATCGACATAGATTCCTATGCTCACGCCGGTCGTGGGGCTGACCTTGACTTCGTCGCCATCCGGATGAAGACCGATGATGATGTTGCCAGCATCAAGCTGGCTCCAGTTTGCTTGATGAATGAGGAGTTTAAGACCGAGCACATCGCGATAAAACGCGACGCTACGCTCCATGTCGCGCACTACGACCATGACGAGACCGAGTTTGCCAAACATCATTCCAGAGTGCCCCCAGGCCACACGTACAGATTACGGCCACGCATCAATCGTAGACCGACTGGACGGCGGAGGCAATTGTCGGTTCAGCCCAATTGGCGCACGTGTTCCGCTCGCACATCAGAAGCGGTGAAGATGGACACGAACGGCACACCGGCGGCGGCGCGTTCGATGGCGGGACGCCCCTGGGATTCTTCACGCTCGACCAGGCACATGACGCCTACAATCTGAAATCCGAACTCGATGGCAGCCTCGATGGCCTGCACGGTGGAGGCTCCCGTGGTGCACACGTCATCGACGATCACGACGCGAGCACTTTTTTCGTGGAACCCCTCCACGCGCTGTCCGGTGCCGTGCGCCTTCTCGGATTTGCGCACCAGAAAACCATGAATCCATTGATGAGAGGATGGGGCGGCGACCGCTTCGGTACGGCGATGAGTTTCCTGCGCGCTGAGCATGGCAACGGAGACAACGATGGGATCGGCTCCCATGGTGAGTCCTCCGATGGCCTGTGGACGCCAGCTCCGCTGCTCAATCTCATCGAGGAAAACGCGGGCGGTCAGGCGCGCGCCCTCGGCATGCAACGTAGTGGTGCGGCAGTCAATGTAGTAATCGCTGGTGGCGCCGCTGGAGAGCTTGAAGTTGCCAAGACGGAAAGACTGCTGCGAGAGGAGCGATAGAAGTTGCTGGCGTGCGTCGGACATGCGTTTCACCATAGCAAGTGGCGAACCGTCGAGCAAGCGGGAACAACTCATCGCGGGGTGAAGCTTGTAAAGCCTCGTGTTTCAATAAACAGCGCAGCAAACAGAGCGCCATTGTAGCCCACATGAACCAGCGTGGATGACGCGAGCGAGCGAAAGCGCCAGCGAACCACGGTGAGCACAATGCCAACGAGAACGATGCAGGTCACTTGAATCCAGGCTCCGGCGAGTTGCTGTGAGTGGATCGCACCGAACAGGACCGAAGTTATGAGAAGCGAAAACATTGCGCCTGCACGACGGGCGAGAGCAGGAAAGAGCAGTCCGCGGAATAAGACTTCTTCCACGAATGGCGCAAAGAACACACCGAAGATGCTCAAGAGCCAGGCATCAGCTGTCGTGCGCATCATTTTGTCGATGGGGAGTTCAGGAGGCACGGGAAGAAATCGCGAGCTGAACAGAACGCTCATCGCCAGCAACGCTCCGCCTACCAGAAACATCGGCCAGCGCAGAGGCCAATTCCAAGAGAGGGCGCGGAAGAATCCTATTTGGAAGTGATGCGAAAACATTCGCCAGAGCACGCAGAAAACCAAGAGGTATGCGGCCAACTGCGCCGGGACGAGCACTCGAGGGTCGCTTGCGAGATCCACGGGGCGGATATGACTTAACGAGGCGACATGGTGCGAAATGAGAATCGCAACCGCGCCACAAAAAATGATTGCCAGCAGTGTTGCGACAAAGGTGAATACAACCGCAACCATTCCAAAGACCGGCTCCGGCTCAGGAGCGAGAGACCAGGGGCGCGGCGCGGGCTGTGCGGAAAACTGCTCGCTCGAAGTGGACACGGTGCACCGTTGTGATTGTATAAGAGAGCTGCTATTGCTCAAAAAACTCTTGGCTCATGGCGCCGTGAATACCCGAGCGCGAGGAGCGGAACGCCCCGGCCAACGGCGCGAGGCGTTCTGTGATTGGATGCGCGAACTACGCTCCAGCCTTCTTTTCGATTTTTGCCCAGGTGTCTTTCAGCGGCAAAGTTCGGTTAAATACCAGTCGGCCGGGTGTGGAATCAGGATCGACACAGAAGTAGCCGACGCGCTCAAATTGATAGCGGTCGCCAATCTTGGCCGAGGTTAGCGATGGCTCCAGCTTTGCATCCAGCAGCGTTTCAAGCGAGTTCGGGTTGAGATTGCTGGTGAAGTCCTCTCCCTCGGCTAGCTGACTGGGGTCGGACTTGGTGAAGAGCTTTTCGTAGATTCGAATCTCTGCCTCGATGGCGTGTTTGGCCGAGACCCAGTGAATCGTCGATTTCACCTTGCGTCCGTCGGGCGAGTTTCCGCCGCGGCTGGCGGGATCGTAGGTGCAGTGCACCTCAACGATCTTCCCTTCGGCATCCTTCACGACTGAGTTTGCAGTGATGAAGTAAGCATTGCGAAGGCGCACTTCCTTCCCCGGCGAAAGGCGGTAGTACTTCGGCGGAGGGACCTCGCGGAAGTCGTCCTGCTCAATGTAAATTTCGCGCGAGAAGGGAACCTGACGGAGTCCTGCGCCTGGGTCTTCGGGGTTGTTCGCCACCTCGACGAACTCCTCACCTTCGGGGTAGTTGTCGATCACAACCTTCAGCGGACGCAGGACGGCCATGGCACGCGGAGATCGCTTGTTCAGGTCTTCGCGCTGGAAGTGCTCAAGCATCTCAATGTCGGTGGAGCCGTTGGTGCGCGACGCTCCGATGGCGGCGCAGAAATTACGGATTGCCTCGGGAGTGAAGCCGCGACGGCGGATGCCGGTAATCGTTGGCATGCGCGGATCGTCCCAACCGTTAACGCGATTCTCCTGCACGAGTTGCAGCAGCTTGCGCTTGCTGAGGAGCGTGTAGGTGAGGTTCAGGCGGTCAAATTCGATCTGCTGCGAGGGAAAGATTCCAAGCTGCTCGATGTACCACTTGTAGAGCGGCTGGTGGTCGGTGAATTCCAAGGTGCACATGGAGTGCGTGACCTTTTCAAGCGAATCCGACTGCCCGTGCGCGAAGTCGTACATGGGGTAGATGGGCCATTTATCGCCGGTGCGGTGATGTTCGGCGTGCAGGATGCGGTACATGACCGGGTCGCGCATGTTGAGGTTGGGCGAGGCCATGTCGATCTTTGCGCGAAGCACGCGGGAGCCATCGGGAAACTCGCCATTGCGCATACGCACGAACAGGTCGAGGTTCTCTTCGACGGTACGGGAGCGGTAGGGACTGTCTTCGCCGGGATCGGTTAGGGTGCCGCGATGCTGGCGAATCTCGTCGGCCGTGAGGTCATCGACGTAAGCTTTTCCGGCCTTAATGAGTTGCAAGGCCCAGTCGTAGAGCTGGTCGAAGTAATCGGAGGCGTAACAGAGACGTTCCCACTCGAAACCGAGCCAGCGCACATCTGCCTGGATGGAATCAACGTACTCCTGCTCCTCCTTCTCGGGATTGGTGTCGTCGAAGCGCAGGTTCGTCTGGCCGCCGAACTCGTCGGCCAGACCGAAGTCGAGGCAAATAGCCTTGGCGTGGCCGATGTGCAAGTAGCCGTTGGGCTCCGGAGGAAAGCGTGTCTGAACAACGGCGTCGCCGTACTTTTTCGTCTTCAGGTCCTCGATGAACATCTCGCGGATGAAGTTGGAGGGACGGGGGGCGGACTCAGCCGGTGTGTTGGCGGCAGCTTTAGATTCCGGTTTCGAAACGTTCATGACTCCATTCCTTTAAGCTCAACAACAATCAAGGCTCTGTATCTAGGATTGCACTACAGCCTGGAACTGGCCTGGGCTATGCGCTCGAGACAAACTTCACGTCCGAGCACTTCCATGGTCTCAAAAAGCGGTGGGGCATTCTTGCGTCCACAAACGGCGACCCGGATGGGCTGGAACATTGGTCCGGCCTTTACTCCCAGGCGCTCGGCGGCCCCGCGCAGAGCAGACTCAAGCGACGCGTGATCAAAGGGCGTCGCGGCAAGCAGTCCACTGGCCTCAGTCAGAATTTTACGCGCCAGCGCAGCATCACCCTTCTGCGGAATCAGCTCAAGGCAATCATACGGCGGGAGCTGATCGGCAAAAAAGAAGTCTGCCGCGCTGTTTACGTCACGCAAAAACTTGATGCGCTCGCGAATCAACGGCGTGACCTGCTGAAGCTTCTCCGAAGTGGCTGAGATTCCAGCCTGCTGCAGAAACGGCAGCAACTGCGCGGAAAGCTGATCAAGTGGCAAAGCGCGAATGTGCTCTGCATTGAGCCAGACGGCCTTCGGGTCAAACGGGTCTGCCTCGGTGAAGTTGACGACGGCGTTGGCTCGATTCACGCCTTCAAGGGTGAACAACGAGATCAGCTCAGGCAGAGTGAGAAAGTCGCGGTCGTTCTTGGGCGACCAGCCCAGCAGGCAGAGAAAGTTGACGAACGCCTCGGGAAGAAAGCCCGCGTCGCGATAGGTGGTAACGCTGACAACCGGTCCGTGGCGGCGCTTGGAGAGCTTCGTGCCGTCGGGAGCCACGAGCAGAGGCAGATGAGCAAACCGCGGAGTGTCTCCGATGGCTGCGGCCTCGAAGATGAGCAGATGTTTGTAGGTATTCGAGAGATGATCCTGGCCGCGAATGATGTGGCTAATGCGCAGATCGGCATCGTCGGCGCAGGAAGCCAGGTGATAGGTCGGCATTCCATCACTACGCAAAAGTGCGAAGTCTTCGACCTCATCGGCGAGCTTCGTCTGTTCACCATAAACGGAATCGACGAAGCAGAGGACTCGATTGTGTTCGCGGGGCACTCGAAAACGAAGGGCAAAAGGCTCACCGGCGGCGGCACGGCGGTCACTCTCAGCTCGGGAAAGCTCGCGCATGCCGGGGTTGAAGAGCCATGCACCCTGTGGGCCGGACTGGTCGCTATCTCCGGCATGGGCAGGGGTGAAATCGCGATAGGCCAGCCCCTTGGCGAAGATCGACTCGGCTACCTGCCGGTGAAATGCAAGGCGCTCGGACTGCTTGTACTCCTCATCCCAGGAGAGACCAAGCCAGCGCAGACCATCGAAAATCGATTGCACGCTGGCGTCAGAGTTCCGCTCTGTGTCGGTATCGTCGAGGCGGAGCACCATTGTCCCGCCGTTGTGGCGGGCGTAAAGCCAGTTGAAGATGAAAGTGCGCGCAGAGCCCACATGGAGAAATCCGGTGGGCGATGGCGCAAATCGTACTCTCAGCATAAGTAGTAAGTATAAACGCTGGGCGGCGGAGAGCTGCAAAATCACAGCCCCGCGCGAGACAGGCTCGGACGGGGCTTGGGATATGCGGCTTGTATGCCGTACTACGTTTGCCGGACTACGCCGATTTGGTTTCGACGACCGGGGCTGCGGTCGCAGCCTTAGCGGCAAGCACCTTGGCCTTGATGGCGCGTTTGAGAAGCTTTTGTTTCCGGAGCCGGTGGAACCTTGACTTATCACCGCCGTATGCAGACATTTGAACCGCTTTCTTGAGCTTCGATTGCTTTCGTAGTGGCATGCAATCATCTCATATCGCGGCAAATTTCTTCTGCGAAGGTGTTCCGGAAGAGAAAGAACCATGCCAAGTTCTCTTATCGCGCTCGCAATATAGAATCGAACAAAGGATATTATTCGCGAATGAAATTAGAGTTACCCGCTGGCTCCTTTCGAGCGTATCTGTTTGACTGTGACGGCACTATTGCCGATTCGATGCCGCTGCATTATGTCGCCTGGAAATCGGCGCTGGGAGAATGGCAGTGCGAGTTCGAGGAGGAGCTTTTCTATTCGTGGGGTGGAAAGCCCGCTTCGGAGATCATCTCCGAACTGAATGAACTTCAGGGGCTGAAGATGCCGGTGGAAGCCGTGGCCGAGCGGAAAGAAAGGCTGTACTTCGAAATGCTTCCGCAATTGAAGGTGGTTCCCGAGGTGCTGGAACACATTGAGGACCAGGAGGGCAGGATTCCCTACGCAGTCGTCTCCGGAAGCAGGCGGGATTCGGTAACGGCATCGCTCAGCGTGCTGGGGCTGCTCGACAAGTTCGAAACCATCGTCTGCGCAGGCGACTACGCGAAGAGCAAGCCGCATCCGGAGCCTTTTTTGCTGGCCGCCGCCCGACTTGGAGTGGCACCAGAAGATTGTCTGGTGTTTGAGGATACGGAGATGGGAATTCAGGCGGCAACGGCTGCCGGGATGGCCTCTGTACGGGTTCCGATGCCGCTGGAAAGACGGTAATGTGCGGACGCGGTTGCGGAGAGCGGCAATTTCACCGTAAAATGAATTGTTCGGGGCGAAGTCCCGGTTTCAACTATAAGGACATAGGGTAAGTATGGCGAATCATGTTTCGGCGCTGAAGCGCGCACGACAGACGGAAACCAAGACGGCGACTAACCGCGCCAACAAGTCGCGTATGCGTTCGGCGCTGCGCAATCTGCGCACCGCACTGACCTCCGGCGATAAGACCACGCTGGATACGACGTTCCGTGAGACCGTATCGGCTCTGGATAAGAGCGTGCAGAAGGGTATCCTGCACAAGAACACAGCATCGCGCTACAAGAGCCGTCTTTCGGCTCGCGTGAAGGCTGCAACCGAAACCAAGTAGATTTTCTGCTTCGAAAAAACGGCAGGCTCCGGCCTGCCGTTTTTGTATTGCGCGGACAAAATCGATTGCTGCGGGAAAGCTTGAAGCGACATGAAAATATTTGGGCTGTGCTGGGGTCCTTCGCTTCGCTCAGGATGACTTGCTCAACAAATGTACAAAACTCAGTGGTCGAGAAGTGCTTCCTGCTGCCAGGCGGGAGCTAGTTCGCGAGGTTCGGCGGCAAGATCGAGAATGAGATTCTCGAGGATAAGGCGCTTGCTTGGGGGATTGGAGCGCAGGGCAGCATCGGCCTTTGAGATGAGTCGAAGGGCGCGGGTGAGTTCGCGACGCGATTTGTAGCGGCGAGCCTGGCGGATGACGTCTTCGGCGGCGAAGGGCGGAAGGCGGAATCCCTGCCAGAGGACCTGGTAGAGGGCACGAGTGTCGCGTACGTTCCGTTCCAGGATGACCAGCATCTGGCGGAACGTGCGGGCGAGCATGTACAGGTGTCCGATCGCGGCTTCGTCGCCATCTCCGGTGGAGAGCATGGCGTCGAGAATCTCAAGGGCCTTCGCGCGATTGTGTGAGGAGAGCGCATCGGTAAGCTCGTAAAGAGTGCGCTGCTTGGCCGCCAGCACCATGGTTTCCACGTCGCCGAGAGTGATCCGCTTCTTCTCGCCTACATACAGCAGGAGCTTCTCCAATTCGTTGGAGATCATCATCATGTCGCCGCCGAGCGAGTCAACGAGTTCGCGCGATGCGTCAGAGTCGATCTTGGCGGAGTGGAGCGTGGCGGTTTCGTTGAGCCACTTAACGGCCTCACCCTCATCAACGCGGGCAAACTCAATAATCGTCAGGGAGTCGCCTAGGGTTTCGCGGATACGCTCATAGCGATCCTTGTCCGTCATCTCCATGCGGCGGACGTCGGCCGGAATACTGATGTGATCGGCAACGAAGACCAGAAGCGCGTCGGGATTGGGATCTTTCGCGTAGCTGGCAATGGCGGCGAATTCAGCATCGTGCTTGCCGCGTCCGTAGAGGGCTTTGACTCCACGCACGAAAAAGACTTGGAAATTCGCCATCAACGAAGGGGTTCGAGCGCGGTCGAGAATCTCTACGACTTCGGATGAATCGAGATCAAACTCGTAAAAGCTGAACTCGCGCATTCCCTCAGGCACCAGGTGTTTGAGAATGGCGTCGCGACAGGTGCGTCGAAAAAAACCTTCATCGCCGACAAAGACATAGCCCGCCTGAAGCTTGCGGGTGCTGACGTCATTGACGAAGCGTTCGACTGGAGCGAAAGACTTCAAAGCTAGAAAGCCTCCAGAATGTTGCTGACCAGAGTGCGGGAAAAATCACGCGAGAGGCGGTCGAGAGCTGGTCCCTGCTCCTCAAAGAAGCTGGAGAGCTCGTTGGAAATCTGATACTGATCGCGGAATACGTAGTTGGGATTGCTGTACAGAACACGGCCATCGCGCGCGGTCAGCGTCACCTTGATCATAATGGTGGCAAGTCCGGTGGCAGCGCGTCCGGTAACGGAATCGTAAGCCACGGGAGCAACTTCGGCGGAGACCACGGTGCCTATCAGCACGGCATCTGCGTCCGCTTCTGACTGCACCACACGATAACGAGTGCGCGTGTTGAATTCCCGAATTACGGCGTTGGTGAGACCCGTTTCTAAGTGGTACGTGTGAGTCTGATTCAGGAACGACGGAACCGCAAGAATCTTGATGTTGGGCGGAAGCTGCGAAGCCTTTCCGGCAGCGTGATAACCGCAGGACGCAAGCAGCAACAGCGGCACTAAAACGACTGCAGCTAAAATCCAGTGAACGCGGGGCGAGGACGTCATTGCAACTGTCCTCGCGGACGGGTTTGCACCATGCCTTCGGCACACTCAACGGCCTGAATCGCCGAGACACGAAGATTGTCGCAGGCAGCCCAAATCCAGAACCCGTTGCCACCTGCCGCGTCAGCACGAACACTGGCGAGAATTTCCGATGAGCCCGCAACGTTGACGTTGCTGGGAAAATCGTCTTCCTCTTTTGTCACGGTCATGTGCGGACCGGCGAGTGCAGCTTCCAGGTCGGCACTCAAAACGTCCGTGCCGGTCTTGACGAACATGGCGATGGTGTAGCCATGGAAAACAGGAGCCTGCACGAGAAGCACAGCGGGACGGAAGAGCTCGTCCTTCGTGATCGATTTGAAGTGGCGCACGATGCGTGCCTCCACTTCGCGAAGCGATGGGTGGGCAACGTCAATGGGCTGCGCAAAAAGATTAAAGGCAACCTGGGTTCCGAACGTGGCGCTGGGCATCTGCTGGAAGCTGAGCAAATTTACGGTCTGGTCGTGCAGTTCATCCATGCCGCGGCGTCCATATTCGGAGGCGGGCTGCGAGATAACGGCAGAGGCGACCTGAATGGGAGCAGCTTTCTGCAGACGCGCGATCAATAGCGCCAGAACTACGGCGGCAGGATGCGCGATGACAACGGGCGCTGATTGGAGCGCTACTTCCGGAGTGCGATCGAGTTCACGCTCGATCCACGGCGACCGAAAGATGATATCGGTGTTGTTCTCAAGTGCGTAACTGAGATCGATGATCTCAGAGCCGGAGTCGCGGACGGTCGCCCAGGTTTGCGCGATGTAGGATTCGTCGGCGGTGAGAAACGAAAAATCGACGCCTTCGAGATGCTCAGGCAAGACCCCTTGAATCAATGTCGGTTCGTCATTGACCTGCTCAATCGTGCCGAGAGCTTCCTCTTCGTCCAATAGCTTGTAATCGATCGCTGGAAAACTACGCTCACTGAGCACATCGCGAACTTCCTTGCCTTTGAGGGCAGAGGCGCCTACGAGGGCAACACGGAATAGATTGGAGTTCCTGGCAGATGTTTTCATAATTCTCCAAGAACGGGAGGTGGGGTCGGAGAGACAGTATCTCTCCGCCGGAAGGCATAGGTGAGCCGGAAGAACACGCCTGAAATCATGTAAGTCACCGCTAGAACAAATAAAACGTAGCGATGAAAATACCAGATTGCGGCGAGAATTGGGGCGAAGAGTACGAACAAACGCGATGCCTGCCGATTGTGGAAATCAATACTCTTGGCGCTCCAGAAGCGCCAGGTGCTCACCATCAGAAAAGCGCACAGGAAGATGTAAACCATCCAGATGATGGAACTCCACCAGGCCTGCACCGGATAGCCAAGACGCAAGTGGACGACCGCCGCAAGGCAACCGGCTCCGCCTGGGATCGGCATGCCGACGAAATACTTTCGATCCGGACGTCCGGGATTTTTCGGCTGAGGATTGAGCTGGATATTGAAACGCGCGAGGCGGCAGGCTCCCGCGGTCAGGAACGCGAAGGCGATGATTGCGCCGAACTCAATGAGTTTGTCTCGGAGATCCGTGTCAAGCCCCGTAGGCAGACAAAGGAATCCCCACATCCACGCAAGGATAGCGGGAGCAACGCCGAAAGTGACAACGTCGGCGAGAGAATCCAGCTCCTTGCCGAAGTCACTGGTGGTATGGGTGAGGCGAGCAATGGCTCCGTCCATGCCATCGAAGAAAACAGCGAAGCCAATCGCAATGGCGGCATGGTTGAAATAAGGGGCAGCCATGCGTAGAGGATCGGTCGGGGCGTCGAACACGCCTAAGGCGCGAGAAGCTCCAATCGCCGTCTGCGAGATGGCGTAGAAACCGGCAGCAAGGTTCGCCGTGGTAAACAGCGATGGCAGAATGTACATGCCCTTGCGAAGCCGGCGTGATTGCCCGTCGCTCATGCGACGGTTCGGCAGTTCCATCAGACTTCTCCTTGCGCCGGCAGGATGGCAAGCGTCGAAGAACCGCAGTGTACGGCATTGCCCACCTGTACGAGCACCTTGGCGCTGGCGGGCAGAATCACGTCGCAACGCGATCCGAACTTGATGAGTCCAATGCGCTCGCCGCGCGCCACACGGTCTCCGACCTGGCGCGAGAAAACGATGCGGCGGGCCAGCAGCCCGGCAATTTGTTTGAAAACGATACTGTAACCGTCTTCGGTTTTCAGCGTGCAAACGTTCTGCTCGTTGAGTTCGGCCGAAGCCGGATTCATAGCGTTCAGATACTTGCCGCGGTGATACTGGACAGCCGTAATCAGTCCGGCGGCGGGCGAACGGTTCACGTGCACATTGAAGACATTTAGAAAAATACTAATGCTGATGCGCGGTTCGCCTGCTACCTGAATGGTGGAGACGGCCGTCACCTTGCCATCGGCAGGAGAGACGACGGCACCAGGGGTAGACGGAATGGCACGCTCCGGATCCCGAAAGAACCAGAGGAAGAAGGCCGCCAACAACAGCGGCACGAGGGCGAGCAGGGGCGTGGCCCAAAAACCAATGAGGACCGCCACTGCAACCAGAGCGAGCGCGTAATAGATTCCGTCGCGTACCATGAGGACCTCTCGATTATAACGAAGCGCGAAGCCCGATTGGCCCGGAAAGACATAAAGGCTCGATAAGGTTACTGCTCATCGAGCAGTTTGACGATGGTGCGCTCGAAACTCTGCCTCACCTCATCGAGGCGTCCTGTGGCTGGTCCAGAGAAACCGGCATGGATCATGCGCACCCGTCCGTGGCGATCGAGGAAGATCGTAGTCGGATAGGCACCGAAGTTCCGCAATTGCGGCAGGGTTTTGGCAATCTGTCCGGACTCCGTGGTTCCGGCCAACAGCAAGGGGAACGCGATGGAGTACTTGTTGCGATAGATTCCAAGCAGGCGTTGGTTGCGGACACGGTCCTCTACATATTCATAGCTGAGGCCGACGATCTCCAACCCGCGCGCGTGGAATTGCGTGTAGAGCGACTGCAACACGGGAGCTTCGTCATGACAGTTCGGGCACCATGTCCCGAAGATATCCATGAGCACGACCTTGCCCCGAAAGCGAGGATCGTCTTGCGTAACGGCTGTGCCGGAGGCATCCACGCCCTGAAAACGGAATGGGACGGAAGGGTCTTGAACTGAGGTGAGGTGTTCGGCCTCATCGAAACCTGTGGAAGTGGAAGCCGAGCGCGTTGCTACAAAATTGAGCGCACTGGCGGGCGCAACGTGGAAGACACCCTCGATGCGATCGGGCGTGACGAAGTGGCCGTCGAGGCGGAGAGCGTGGATGCCGTCAAAGCGGGAGAGATGAATCTCAGTAGCTTTGCCCGGCTCCGCGCCTTGGCCTGCGATCAAATCTCCCGAGAGCATGCCGTAGTCGCCGCTGACTGGAGCGATTGTGCCCTCGACATGGTTCGCGTTCTGAATGAAATGGGCGGGAGCGTTGGGCTCGGAATCAGCCTTGCCGGACTGGTCAGTGAAGGTGAAGTACCAGTCCCCTGTCGCGTTCACCGGAGGCACTGCGCCTGAAACGTTGGCCGGACTTGAGGGAGGACGTTCGCAGTGCGCGCTCATCGCGTACCGCGAGATGGATGAACCTTTCTGCCGAATGTATTCGCCTTCGAGCAAATTGCAGGCTGCCGAAGTGCAGTGCGCCAAGAGTATTGAGTCGTACTGATCGAGACGAAGTGCGACTTCGCTACCGCGCTGCACAACGGACGAAAACTCCATGCGGTCGCTGCCATTGAGGAGCGTGCCACGAAGACCGGCGGGTGTGTGCTCGATAAGAAGATTGAATGGGACGAGGTAGCTGTCGCTTACTCCGGGTCGCGCCGCAGTGAGATGGGCAGACCAGCGGCAGGCCAAATCAGCAGCTGGGGGCGAAGATTGCGCAAAAGCGAGACAGGAAAACAATAAGGCGGAAGCGAGCAGAAAGGGCTTTTGCATACTCGCATTTGACCATACCAGCTTGCAGGGATCAAAGCTTGTTCAAGGAAATGGCGAGAGGATGACCAGCCACATCGATAGGTGGAAGTGGTCATCCTCTGGCACGGAGCGTCGGATGGGCGGCGAGTGTTGGCACTCGGGGCCGCTACTCAGGCGATATTTTGGGCGCGAGCCTGAAAAGACTCCATCTCATCTTTGAGTCGCAACTTCAATTTCTTCAATCGGATTTCTTCGATTTTTTCTTCTTCGGAGAGGTATTTCTTATTGGCGAGGGATTCGATACGCTGAGAGTAACTGCTGTGTTCATCGGCCAGCTTGCGAAATTCGTCGCTGCTGGCCAGGAGCTGTTCGCGTACTGGAGCATTCATCAGCACCTCCAAGCCTGAAATCAGGTGTTGTAAAAACTAGCATTGGGCAAGAGGCCGGGCAAGCGAAATCGAAACCTAATTTTCGAATGTACGCACCATTATTAGTGCATCTTCAACCGGGTTTGCATAATATGCCCGACGACGCGCAAGCACCTGAAATCCGCTCACATCATAAAAGCGAAATGCCGATAGGTTTGAGGCTCGAACTTCAAGGAGAATCCGCTCTGCTTGCAAAGTTTGAGCCTGGTTGAGCAGAGCAGACATGAGACCGGCGCCTACCCCTTGACGCTGAAAATCCGGCAGCACTGCGATGTTTTCCAGTTCCCACTCTGGTCCATTGTGCTGCGCTACCAGGAAGCCTATTCCCTGCTGATTTTCCTGATGCGCCATCCAGGCAAAGCGCGGAGGAGTTTGTGTGCGGAAGATGTCGGCCCATTGTTGCGGAGTCCAGTGTGCGGATGAATCCGCGGCTTCGCTGATCGCGATGAGTCGCGGAATATCGGATTTATTAGCGAGGCGGACGTTCATAGTGCTAGCCGATTTTGGGAGCGACAAAAATCTCCGCATCAGAGCGTCGCACGTAATTGGCATCGAGAGCCGAAACGTCTGCCCGAACACCGGAGAGGAACTTGCGGTGAGCGATGCGAGCGTAGGTCTCGGCGGAGGGCCGGGCGAGCAACCCGGCTGAGAAACCTGCCTCCTGAAGGCGGGCGGCGAGGCTCGAGTCCGGGGTGAAGATCTTTCGTGTCGGAGCGCTGGCGAGAAAACCTGTGAAGTCAGAGAAGCTGGCGATCAACTCGCGATCTACCGGCACGAGTTCCGCGGACACGACGTTGTATTCGGCGTAGAAGACCTCAGAGCGTTGCGCATCTAACGCCGATAGAACCCTGCCTCGCTCGCCCGACGCGAGCGCGACAGCCTCCAAAACGGAGACAGCCACGGCGGGGATTGCGAAAGCCTCGGACAATCCCTTCACTGTTGCGATGGCGATTCGGAGTCCGGTGAAGGAACCAGGACCGCTGGCAACGGCGATGAGTCCGATTGAACTTTTCTGGACACCGTGACGGACGAGCAATTCGGCGATAGTAGGCACGAGCAGCTCTGAGTATTGGCCGCCTGGAATTGGCGCGAGTTCCAGCGACTGAAGTTCTTCGCCTTCCGCTTGGAGCAGGGCTACGCTTCCCTGCCGTCCGGAGGTGTCCATTCCAAGAATCAGCACAATGGGCTCCTAGCGGGCAAGTTTGCCGACGATATCGGCGATCAGGGAATATGGATCGCGTTGGTGGCCAGCTACCTGGGCGGCATAGTCGCCCACGGCTTCTTCGGAGAAGGCTCCGCGAACGATGCGCCGCAGCACTTCGTCCCGCAACATTTCACGCAGACGATTGCGCCAGTTATCGACGCGGCGCTGATGGCCTAGTTCGCTGGTGGCAAGAAAGGCTTCATACTCGTCGATGGCTGTGGCGAGTTCGGCGATTCCAAGACCGGAGCTGGCCACGGTCTTCAAAACAGGAGGCACCCAGTTGTCGCTGCGCATGGAGAGAGACTGCATGGCCTTCACTTCGCGCTCGACGCGTTCGGCGCCTTCGCGGTCGGCTTTGTTGATGACGAAGATGTCGGCGATCTCCATGATTCCAGCCTTGATGGATTGCACGTCATCGCCCATGCCGGGGACCAGAATGACAATGGTCACGTCGGCGAGACGAACGATATCCACCTCGTCCTGGCCGACACCAACGGTCTCAATGAGGACAAGGTCGCGTCCACTGGCATCGAGCACGGTCGCCACGTCGGCCGTCGTGCTGGAGAGGCCTCCGAGCGCGCCACGGGTGGCCATGCTGCGAATGAACGTGCCGTTGTCGCCAGTGTGCGACTGCATGCGAATGCGGTCGCCAAGAATGGCTCCTCCGGTGAATGGAGAAGTCGGGTCGATGGCGATGATTCCGACCGTCTGCTGGCGCTTGCGGTACTGCCCTGCCAAAGCATCGACCAGCGTGCTTTTGCCAGCACCCGGTGAACCCGTGAGACCTACAACACGGGCGTTGCCGGAATGAGCAAAGAGCGCCTTGAGAAGGTCATGGGAATCCAATGTGCGATTTTCGACCGCAGTGATGGCACGGGATAGCGCACGCAGGTTTCCGGCGCGTATCTGTTCGACCCAGGTGGAAATAGAAGAAGTCACGGTATTAGCTCTCGCGCGCTTAGTGTAACAAAGCGTGAGAGCAATTCCGTAGGCTCGATTTACATATCCAGCAGATTACGGGCGATCACCATGCGCTGAATCTCGCTGGTACCTTCTCCAATGGTGCAGAGCTTGACGTCGCGATAGAACTTTTCCGCCGGATAATCCTTGATAAATCCGTAGCCGCCGTGGATCTGTACTGCCTCGTTGGCTACCCTGACGGCGACTTCGGAGGTATAGAGCTTGGCCATGGAGGACTCAAGGGTGGTCTTGCAATGATGATCCTTGAGCCAGGCAGCGCGCATGGTTAACAGGCGGGCGGCATCGATCTCTGTGGCCATGTCGGCAAGCTTCCACTGGATGGCCTGAAAATCGCTGATCGGCTGGCCGAACTGCTTTCGCTGGCGGCTGTACTGAAGCGCGCAATGGTAGGCTCCGGTGGCCATGCCGAGACCAAGCGCCGCGATGGAGATGCGTCCGCCGTCGAGGACGCGCATGGCATCTACAAAGCCCTGGCCCTCCACGCCGAGCAGGTTTTCGGCGGGGATTTCACAATCTTCGAGGATCAGCTCGGAGGTATCCGAGGCGCGCAGACCGAGCTTGTTCTCCTTCTTCCCAGCACGGAAGCCGGGGGTGCCACGCTCGACGATGAATGCGGATAGGCCGCGGGTTCCCGCAGTTTTGTCCGTGACGGCGACGATCACCGCGACGTCGGCGTGCGAGCCGTTGGTGATAAACGTTTTTGTGCCGTTGAGCACCCACTTGTCGCCGTTGCGAGTGGCGGAACAGCGCGCCCCGCCCGCATCAGAGCCGCTGTTCGGTTCGGTGAGAGCCCAGGCGCCAAGGTGGTCACCCGATGCGAGCGGCGGAACGTATCGCCGCTTCTGCTGCTCAGTTCCGGCGATGAAAATGTGATTAGTGCAGAGCGAGGTGTGTGCGGCAACGATGATGCCAACCGAGCCATCGACGCGGGAAAGCTCCTCGATGGCAAGTACGTATTCGATGTAACCGTACCCGGAGCCGCCGTAGCTTTCCGGAAAGATGCAGCCCATGAGGCCGAGCTTTCCGAGTTGTTTCAGCGTTTCCGCTGGAAAATGAGAGCTCTCGTCCCATTCATGCACATGGGGCGCGATTTCGCGTGCGGCAAAGTCACGCACGGTGCTCTGAAGTTGCAGTTGCTCGTCGGTGAGTTGGAAGTCCACACTTCCTCCATTGCTGAATCAGACCCGTTGGCGGTTCCGCACGCAGATTACAGGCGGATGTTTATACCATGATCCAGAGTCATAGATGCAGAGTCATAGAAGAACGCCGCTCCGGCAAGCAAAGGCCTATTCCCGGAACCGAGGAGGAGCTCCGGCCGGAGGCGGAGCGTCGCCCGCAGGAGGCTCAGGATCGCGTGTAGGTGGTGCAGGATCGCCCGCCGGAGGCGGCGGGGGGTCTCCGGATGGCGGAACGGGCTCACCGACCGGAGCTTGATCGGACTCCCCAGGATCGTGCGCGGGCTCACGGGTCGCGAGAGCAGGTTCGCTCGCCGAAGCAGAGCTCGCTTCAGCCAGTGCCAAGTCCTCGGCTTCCGCTACAACCCGCGCAAGGAGGTGCTTGATCCCGGCTTCCAGGGCGGGCCTGACTTTACCTCCGATGAGCTTGATGGGAGCGCCGCTGAATTCCTGCAAGGTGCGCACCTCGGTATTTTGGGCAGCTTGCGACCAGCGAAAGATATAGAACTGCTCGCCGGTGATTCCGGACCCTTCGCCGCGAAGGTGAACGTAAATGGGGGCTTCGACTTCCATTACCTCTGGCGTGAGCTTGAATGACATGGGCTTTTGCATCTGGATACTGAATTTGGCGCCCTTAGTCCAAGGATCGCCGCTCACCCAGCGCACGTTGCTGATAGCATCGGGATCCCAGCGTGGCCAACGTTCAATCTGTTCGAAGACTTGCCAGATGTGTAGCGGAGTGCACTGGGCGATAGCGGCGTATTCGATGGTGAGGGACATAAATCTTCTCGTTGGATGCGAGGGAAGACGGATGCGACCGGAGGCGGGGTGTGTGCCGCTCCGGTCAAGGCAACACACGGGCTAGGCGCTGACGCGTGGAGAGCAAATCGAGCGAAGACACTGCAGTGCCTTCTCGCAGTCTGCGCGAGAGACGTTGAGATGAGTGACGAAGCGGATCAACTGGGGATTGACCGTGCCGGCCAGCACACCCTGCGACTTGAGAGCGCTGGCGATTTCAGCCGAGGGCTTCCCGGTTGCGCTTACATCGCAGATCACGACATTGGTTTGCACGGTGGACAGGTCGATCTCGATGCCGGGAATCTCGGCTAGGCCTTCGGCGAGCAGGCGAGCAGTTTCGTGATCTTCGTGCAGGCGGGCGGGCCCTTGCTCCAAGGCGATAAGACCAGCAGCGGCGAGAATTCCGGCCTGGCGCATGCCACCGCCGAGAGCCTTGCGGACGGAGCGCGCTTGCGCGATGAAATCCTTGCCGCCGACGAGCAGTGAACCGACCGGGGCGCCAAGTCCCTTGGACAGGCAGAACATGACGGAGTCAAAGCCGCGGGTGATCTCTGCAACAGGCTTACCGAGATAGGTGGCGGCGTTAAAGATGCGAGCTCCATCGAGATGGACGGGGAGACCGCGCTCATGAGCCTTGGCGCAAATTTCCTCCATCGCCGCAATTGGAGTGACGGTGCCGCCAGCCATGTTGTGGGTATTCTCCATCGAAATCAGGCCTGTTTGCGCGACGTAGTAGGTGGGGGGCGCAATCTTGGGGGCGAGCAGATCCCAGGAGAGAATCCCCTGAGGAGCGGCGACCGGACGCACCACGCATCCGCTGAACCAGCTCAGCATCGCCATCTCCCAGTTGAAGATGTGACCGCGCTCTTCGCAGAGAATTTCCTGACCGGGCCGGGTGTGCAGCTTAATCGCGATCTGGTTGCCCATGGTGCCGGAGGGGACGAAGATAGCGGCCTCGCGTCGGAAGATTTCGGCGGCGCGGGATTCGAGGCGATTGATGGTGGGGTCCTCTCCGTAAACGTCATCGCCTACTTCGGCAGAGGCCATGGCGCGGCGCATTTCGTCGCTGGGCAGGGTTACAGTGTCGCTGCGAAGGTCAATCCACGAATTGCTCATAAGTGCTCCGTTGGGTGGAATGGAATCGGGTATGGAAGACTCCAGTGTAAACGCTAGTCGTGCAGGAATGCGGCGAAGACTTCATTGGAGAGCAGGCGGCCCCGGGCAGTGAGGCTTAGCCAACCGTTGTCCAGGGAGAGCAGCTTTTTTGCTACCAAATCGGCTACGACGTCACGGTAGGAATCGACAGCGAGAGTGCCAAATTCTTCCTTGATGGCCGACAGATCAATTCCGCGATTCATTCGCAATCCCAGGAAATATACCTCTTCGATGGCCTGCTGCGTGGAAACCGTTGTGCGCTCGGACGGCGCATCCGAAAGCAGCGCATCGAGCGAGTCCGGGGTGGCGATTCGCACTGCGCTATGAGAATCCGACTGAAAGGGCGTCGGCAGCATGGAATGGGCATCGACGCCGAATCCGAAGTATGGAAGCCGCTGCCAGTAACGCAGGTTGTGGCGGGACTGATGGCCGGAGCGCGCGAAGTTGGAAATTTCATACTGCGAAGCGCCGGAGCCGTTCAGGCGCTCGCAGGCGCGCTCGTAAAGTGCAACGGTCAACTCCTCGTCGGGAACCTGGTGGGCGTGGTAGCGTGTGCCTCCCGCGATGAGTTCGCGACCGAGGCGGGAGTCGTCATCGATCTCAAGCATGTAAACGCTGACGTGAGGAACGGCGAGGGAGAGCACCTCATCGAGAGAACGTTCCCAGCTTTCAGCTGTCTGGTATGGGAGTCCTGCAATCAGATCAATGCTGATCTCGTCGATGCCTGCATGGCGGAGTCGCGCAATGTCGCGGAGGGCAACTTCGCGCGTGTGCATGCGGCCAACCGAGCGACTCTCCTGATCGACAAAGGACTGTACGCCAAGCGAAACGCGATTGACGCGGGCATGCAGCAGCGCGGCCAGAACTTCGTCGGAAAGGGTGCCCGGGGCGACTTCGACGGTGAACTCGGTATTTCCGGAAGGCACGAAGACCCGCGCGATGGCCGCGAATAGGCGATCCAACTGGTCAGGAGCAAGAACGCTTGGCGTGCCGCCTCCGAGATAGATGGAATCAAGCACGGGATCGAACGTCGCGCCCAGCTCGGCGGCGAGTGTTGGGGCATTCGCTATCGCATGCTCAAGGTGAGCGATGTAACGGTTAAATAGATCGCGCGAGAAAACACCGGAAGCAAAATTACAGAAGGAACACTTCGTCCGGCAGAAGGGGACGGAAACGTAGACAGCGGAATGTACGTCAGAGGTCAAATCGAATACCAACGGTTCAAGTGTATCGCTCGACACTATCGGCGCGAAATCCGGAGCTAGATGGCGATCGCGGAACGATGAAGATGGCGATAGCGGGCATCAGGAAGCATGGGAGCCGAGAAGCCGGGAGGCGGCCCGCCTGCTGCAGAACACATAGATAGAGTAAGCGTGCGGCACGCGCCACAGTCGAAGCAACCATAATGGTCGAAGCGTTACCCGAAAATATGAAAGGGTGAACCGCGGGGGACTCTGCTTCCATCTAAAATAGGAGAACATGGCCGCAGAGGAAGAGGTACTAGGAAAAGCTTACGACCGCCGGATTGTGCGCCGGCTGATGGGGTATTTGAATCCCTACTCGCTTCAGGTAGCGCTGGCGCTGGCGGCGATTGTGCTGAAGGCGGGGGCCGACGTTCTGGGGCCATACCTGACGAAGACGGCTATTGATAAATATTTGTCGTCGCAAGCCGGAGGGCACTCGTTCCTTGATCGATTCCTCAGCTCGCAACCGATGGTTGGCATTGCACAGATCAGCGGTTTGTTTCTGAGTGTGTTGCTGCTTGGTTTTCTGTTTGAGTTTACCCAGACATACCTGATGCAGTGGACCGGCCAGAAGGTCATGTTTGATCTGCGAAGCCAGCTATACCGGCATCTGCAGCGAATGGACATCTCATTCTTTGACCGCAATCCCGTGGGCCGCCTGGTGACCCGGGTGACTACCGACGTGGACGCGCTGAACGAGATGTTTACCTCGGGCGTGGTTTCCATTGTCGAAGACATTTTCGTGCTGGCCGGAATTCTTTGGGTGATGCTGTCGATGAGCTGGCGGTTGGCGCTCATCGCCTTTATCGTTCTGCCGATCATCATTATCGCCACCCAGATATTCCGCAAGTCGGTGCGCGACAGTTACCGGCGAATCCGTGTGGCGATTGCGAGAATCAATTCGTTTCTGCAGGAGCACATCAGCGGCATCATCCCGTTGCAACTGTTCAATCGCGAGCGCAAGTCCTACGAGGAATTCGAGGCGGTCAACGCCCAGCATATGAATGCCTTCAAGGACGCCATTCTTGCCTATGCGCTGTACTATCCCGTTGTTGAAACGCTTTCCTCTATCGCCATCGCATGCGTGCTCTGGTACGGCGGGCACAGCGTCCTATCGGGAATCACCACATTGGGCGTGCTGGTGGCGTTCATGCAATATGCCCAGAGATTCTTCCGCCCGATTCAGGATCTGAGCGAGAAGTTCAACATTCTGCAATCGGCGATGGCTGCCGGAGAACGCATCTTCAAGCTACTGGATACGGAGCCGAAAATTCAGTCTCCCGCCATAGAGAAGGAGCCACAGGGGCCGGGGCGGATTGAGTTCGATAACGTCTGGTTTGCTTATCGCCACATCCCGGTCGAAAAGGCCGGCAAAGTCGTGCCGGGCGAGGAATGGGATTGGATCCTGCGCGGCGTCTCGTTCGCGATCGAGCCGGGCGAAACCGTGGCCATTGTCGGGCATACGGGCGCGGGAAAAACCACGCTGATTTCCCTGCTCCTGCGCTTCTACGACGTCCAGAAGGGCGCAATACGCATTGACGGCGTTGATGTGCATGAGATGAATTTACAGATGCTGCGCCGGCGCTGCGGCGTCGTACTACAGGACCCATTCCTGTTCAGCGGGACGATTGCGGACAACATCAAACTGGGCTCGGAACACGTCACCCGCGATGCGGTCGAGCGCGCGGCTGAAGAGGTGAACGTAGCCGATTTCATTCAATCGCTGCCGCAGGGGTTTGACTCTCCGTTACAGGAGCGCGGGAACACGCTTTCGACCGGGCAGAAACAGCTCGTGTCCTTCGCTCGGGCGCTGGCACATAATCCGCGAATCCTGATTCTGGATGAAGCTACCTCCAGCGTGGACACGGATACGGAGTTCCGGGTGCGAGAGGCGCTGACGCGCCTGGTGGAAGGACGCACGTCTCTGATCATCGCGCACCGGCTTTCGACGATCCAGCGGGCCGACAAGATCATCGTGATGCATAAAGGCAAGGTTCGCGAGATGGGCACCCATCAGCAATTGCTGACCATGAAGGGCGTTTACTGGAAGCTGTACCAGTTGCAGTACAAGGATCAGGAGTTGGGCGCGGCGCTGGCCGCCACTCCTGTACAGGCAGGCCCCGAGGCGCGAGCCGACTAGCTCGGATTGCGCCATCTTGCTTCGGGAAATTCTCGGATCCGTCTCTGCGCCTGATATTCTGGTCGGCGCACATGTCCAACGTCAAAAATATAGATTTGCAGCGGCCTTTGCGCGTAATGATCTCGGCGGGAGAGGCTTCCGGCGAGGTGTATGGCGCGGAATTGCTAACCGCTTTGCGCGAGCTGCGCGGGGGCGCCATCGATTGCTTCGGCATGGGCGGCGAGCGCATGAGCGAGGCTGGATGCAGGCTGGTGGTGCATGCCCGCGACGTGGCCGTGGTTGGACTGTTCGAGGTGCTGAGCCATCTTCCCGGCATCTATCGCCAATTCCATAGACTGCTTGCGGAAGTGGACCGGCAACGGCCGGATGTGGCCGTGCTCATCGATTTTCCGGATTGGAATTTCCGGCTGGCCAAGGAATTGCATCGGCGCGGAGTTCCCGTGGTGTATTACGTGAGCCCGCAACTGTGGGCATGGCGCAAGGGACGGCTGAAGCTGGTGCAGCGCTACGTCTCGGAAATGCTGGTGATATTCCCTTTCGAACGCGAGTTCTACGCGCAGCACGGGGTGGAGGTGGAGTTTGTCGGACATCCGCTGAGCGAGTTGGAGAACCCCAAAGTGAGCCGGGAGGATTTTGCGGCGCGCTGGGGACTGGATGTCTCCCATAGATGGATCGCGCTGCTGCCGGGAAGTCGCAGCAAAGAGCTGCGACTGAACTTGCCGGCCATGCTCGGGGCGGCGGAGCGATTGGGGTCTGAGTTTGAATTCGTGATGCCCGTGGCGAGCACCCTTAACAAGAGTTGGGTGCGAGAGCAGATTCTGCTCTGTACACGAAACGTCAATGTAAAGCTGACCGACGATGCCCGGGCAAGCCTGCTGCACTCACGAGTGGGTGTAGTGGCCAGCGGCACGGCGACCGTGGAGGCGGCGCTAATCGGTACGCCGTTCGTGATGGTGTATCGCGTGGCGGGGCTGACGTGGACGCTGGGGCGGCACTTGGTGAAGCTACCGCACTACGGAATGGTGAACTTGGTGGCGGGCCGGGAAGTTGTGCCGGAACTGATTCAGGACAGGTTCACTCCCGAGAGCGTGGAGCATGGGGTACGCGCCCTGCTGGAGGACGGAGAGGCGCGTCAAAGGATGATCGACGCCTTGGCGGAGGTGCGCGGAATGCTCCACGGAGATCTGGTAAAGTCTTCCGAATTGGCGGGTACCCGGCGAACTCCTGCGGATCGAGCGGCGCAGGCAGTATTGCGCGTTGCGGATTTAGGAATTCTAAAGTGAGAATCAGCGGCTTTTCAGAGAAGCCGTCCAACATCTTTTATACGATTTTTTACATCAACTAGAGTTGTGCTACTTAGCAGGAGCAAAATGTCGATGCGATTTGCAGGACGGAGCGTGACACGAGCCGTTCTCGTAATCCTAATGGGGCTGGTTGGCTTGGTCCCGATTGTGCCGTTGCATGGCGCCGAGAAGCCGCGCATCCAAGCGGAAGATTACACCATTGAGGTCAAGGTTTCTCCGCAGTCGCACAAGCTAACGGCGCGAGCTACGGTCAAGTTTGTCGCGCTGGATGACATCAGCATCGCAACATTCGAGTTACACAACGCCTTGCGCGTGACCCAGGTTACGGACATGCAAGGAAACGCGCTGCCGGCGGAGCGAGTCTCGCAGGATTCAACGGTACGCGTCGCATTGCCGAGCGGGATGAGCAAGGGGCAGGAATCGACCCTCATCTTCGACTACGAAGGCATTGTGACCTCCGCCGATGATAGCCCGGTCCCCGGATTGAAATTGGCGTACGTGGGGGACCCAATTACCTATCTGTTGTATTCCGGGCGCTGGTTTCCAGTGACCAACTACGGTATTGACCGGTTCACCGCCCGGCTGAAGATCACGGCACCCCAGGAGTACACGGTGATTGCAAGCGGAGGCGCCGCCGCTAAGCCCGAGCACGCCCTGGATGGTGAAGCCGCGGCAAAAACATCCGACCAAGACAGCGCTCCCACTCCCAAGCTGCGAACTCGCGAAAAACCGGGAAAGAAGTCGAAGGCGGCACCGGCTGGTAGCACGGCATCGCCGGCCAAATCCGAAGCTGGGATGAAGACGTTCAGCTTCACCTGGACGAAGCCGAGCTTTCCGGGAACTGTGGTCATCGGCAAGTTTGTCGATACCCCGGTGAGCGAAGCGGGTATGACCGTGCATGTTTACTTTCTTCGCGACAAAGCGGAACTGGCACAGCAATACGGCGAAACGGTGGCGAAAGAACTGGGATTCTTCATCACCATTTACGGAGTTCCGATCAGCTCGGAGTTGAAACTGGTGGAGTTGCCGGATGATTCCGTGCCGACTGCATGGGCTCCCGAGGTGTTGGGGATCGCGGCACGCAACATCAATGCGAAGGTGAATTACCGGCTGCTGGCAAATGCTGTCGCGCACCAGTGGTTCGGAACGATTGTGAGTCCGGCCACCCGCAATGATTGGTGGATACAGGACGGAGGCGCGCGCTACAGCGAGAGCCGCTACATTGAATACGCGGCTGGGCAGGCAGGAGCGCAAGAGGCCGTGAAGGACATGGCGGTAGGAGCGCTCGCCTATGACAGCGTTCCGCTGGGACAGATCGGAACCCTCGACACCTTTGACCCTGTTTTCCAATCGATGGCCAATGACAAGGGCGGCATGGTGTACCACATGCTTCGCTGGGTGATGGGGGAGCAGAAATTCGACAAATCAATGCGCACCCTGTTCCAGACCTATGCTGGCAAACCGGTGGGACTGAAGGATCTGAAGAAGGTGACCGAGGAAATCCAGGGTGAACAGATGACCTGGTTCTTTTCGCAATGGCTGGACTCGACCGGCGCTCCGGAATTCAAGAATAAATACACGGTGTTCCGTGTCGCCAAAGGTTTCCGGGTGGTGGGACAGGTGCAGCAGGATCTCGACCTCTTCCGGATGCCCGTGCAGTTGAAGATCGATACCGACGGCAAGACCGAAGATAAAACGATCGATGTTGTGGGCACGGACTCCAGCTATACTATCGAGACCTTTGGAAAACCACGCCGCATCACCCTGGACCCGAACAATTGGGTTTTGAAGAACTCCGGCGACCTGAAACTGCGTACGGCAATTATGCGCGGCCAGCAAATGGTGCAGCAGGGAAACCTGGCAGAGTCGCTGAAGGAGTTCCAGAAGGCAATCGATGAGAACAAGAACAGCTCTCTGGCCCACTATCGGATCGCCGAGGTCTTCTTCCTGCAGAAGAACTACCAGGCGGCGGCCAATGCTTATCGCGATTCGCTGAACGGCGATGGCGAGCCAAAATGGAGCGAGGTCTGGAGCCACATCCAATTGGGAAAGATCTTCGACATTACGGGCCAGCGCGAACGAGCTCTGGGCGAATACAGGCAGGCCCTGCAAACGAATGACAACACCCAGGGCGCGCTCGACGAGGCACGCAAGTATCTATCCACCCCATTCGAGAGAGCAGATCAGTAGCTGATTGCAAGCGAGAAGGCCGCGCCCGGATTTCGGACGCGGCCTTTTACTTGTTGTGAAAAACGAAACAGGCTCAGGCCTCGGCAGCCGAGAGCGTTTCACCCGTGACCGTGTAGCTGGATGCCATGCGCGCAGCCAGTTGTTTTGCGACGGCCAGCGCGCGTTCACTGGTGAAAGAGGAGCAGTGTATTTCGACCTGATCGCCTGAAAAATACATACCCACGATGGACTCCGCCTTGGTAGCCGTATCCGTAAGGTCGAGTGCATGGCAGTTACTCACGATCACCGTGTTGGGCAGGCATATCCGGTCGAGCAGACAGAACATCTCCAACTTAGATTCCTGCTCGTCGGGGCCGGTCTCCATCACGATGTGAGCTCGCCGTGCTGCATCTTCAATGCTGGTGGCGCATTCGATGCGAGCAAAAGCCTCGTCGGCAGTTCTCTGCTCCAGCGCGCCTGAACTCACCGCATCATTCAGAGTCTGGCGAATTTCACGGCGCGCAGATTCCAGGGATGTAGGAAACAGATCTTCGAGAACAACGTTAAAGCCGGCGATGGCGGCCCGACGGGCCAGCGCCCGTCCGATTTTGCCAGCGCCGATGACTGCAATGGTCTCCGCATCCGAAGCGGACATGCCTATCTCTCCAGTTGGTCGACCATTTTGGTGAAATTAGGGTCCGAGTTGCGCATATACTCTGCCAGCTTCTTGCGCTCCTCCTGCGACATGAATCCGCTGCCGACGACAATGCGCCGAAGGGTTGTTGCAATATCGTCCACGTAATTCATCATTCGAATCAGTTCACCGCTTGAAGCCATGATGCCTCCCTAAAAGTTTGGATGTGCTTCGATTCTCAAAGACGCCGCAGACCAGTATTGTCTGCGTTCGAGGCGAGTTCGTCAAAAGCACCGATTCCGCAGCAGCACACACGAGGGAAGTTCGCCGCATCTAAGTGAGTCGGATGCAAGATTCTCGAACTTCGAATGGCACCAGTATGCGCGCACAGACGCTTTCTTCCCCTGACACGACGAACGAAGCTTTGGAATTCCTGCAGCATTTGGCAGAAAGCCAGCGGCGGGTTCGGCCAGGGTCGGCCTATCGGCTGCAATTTAACCACAGCTTCCGTTTTGTAGACGGAATCCGGCTGATTCCCTATTTGCGGCGACTCGGGATCACCACCCTGTACGCTTCGCCGATTCTGGCTGCGCGGGCCGGAAGTATGCACGGGTATGACATCACAGACCATAACCGGATCAATCCCGAGATCGGGACTGAGGATGAGTTGCAGCAATTGCTTGGCGAACTACGCCGCAACGGGATGAGCCTGCTGCTGGATGTGGTTCCCAACCATATGGGCGTGGGTTACGGGACCAACCTGTGGTGGCGGGACGTACTGGAAAACGGGCGTGCCTCAGAATACTCAAATTTCTTCGACATCGACTGGAATCCTCTGAAACCGGAGCTGCGCAACAAAGTGTTGCTGCCGGTACTCGGTAATCAGTATGGCGAGGAATTGGAGGCGGGACGCATTGTTCTGGTGTACGGCGAAGGCAACTTCCGCATCGAGTACTATGACAAGGTTCTTCCGATCGATCCCCAGACAATCCCACTGATTTTCCGCTCCGTGGGTGAACTACGCCAGCCGGAGGACAAGGCTCGCGAGCTGCTCTCGCTGCTGGCAGCCTTTGGAGAGTTGCCGCCGCACACTTCTCCGGAATCGGAGCGCACGTCACGGCGTCAGCGCGAGATGCCATATCTCCTGCGCCGTTTTGCGGATCTATTGGAACGCTCAAACGAGGTGCACGAGCATGTACAGGCGGCCGTAGGGCGGCTGAATGGAACGCCCGGGGATCCGCACAGCTTTGACGCCTTGCACGCATTGCTGGAGGCGCAGGTGTACCGCCTGGCCCACTGGCGCGTTTCTGCCGAAGAGATCAACTATCGCCGCTTCTTCGATGTCAACGACCTGATCGGATTGCGAATGGAGGACCCCCAGGTTTTTGCCGCGACTCAAAAACTGATTCGCCGCCTGTTGGCTGAGGACGCGGTAATTGGATTGCGCATCGACCATCCCGACGGCATGTTCAACCCGCCGCAGTATTTCATGCGATTGCAGATGCTTTTTGCGGCCGCAAAGCTCTACGGCGCGGTGCCCATTGGTGAACTCGCCGAAAACGGGATTGAGATCAGCGTGCAGAGCGCCTTCGGACAATTTGAGGTGAAGCCGGGACAGGAGCCGTTCTATGTCGTCGTGGAAAAGATTCTGGAGAAGGGAGAAGCACTGCCGCGCGATTGGCCGGTAAGCGGAACGGTGGGCTATGAATTTGCAAACGCGGTAAATGGAATCTTCATCGACGCGCGAAATCGAAAGAGCTTCACCAACCTGTATCACCGGTTGATCGGGGAGTCGCTCAATGTCGATCGGCTGATTTACCAGGCCAAGAAGCTCGTGATGCTCACGGCACTCTCGAGCGAAGTCAACGTCCTGAGCCACATGCTGGACGAGATCAGTTCGACCAATCGCCGCGCGCGGGATTTCACCCGCAAGGTGCTGCGCGATGCGATCCGCGAGACCATTGCCTGCTTCCCGGTTTACCGCACCTATGTGGATGAACGCGGCAACATCAGCGACCGCGACCGGGGATTTATTGCGCAGGCGATTGCGGCGGCTAAACGCATCAACGGCTCCATGGCACCGCAGGTATTCGATTTTCTACATGACATACTGCTGCTGCGCGAGGATAACGGCGGAACCCCGATCCACGGCTATCGCAGGCAACTTTACTTCTCGCTCAAATTTCAGCAGCTTACCGGTCCGGTGATGGCCAAGGGTGTGGAAGATACGGTCTGTTATGTCTACAGCCGGTTCATCTCCGTAAATGAAGTTGGAGGTCATCCGGGCAGCTTCGGCCTCAGCGTGGACGCGTTTCACGCAGGGAACCAGGAACGGGCCACCCTATGGTCCGACGCGATGCTGACCACCTCCACCCATGACACAAAACGCAGTGAAGATGTTCGGATGCGGCTCGACGTGTTGAGCGAAATGCCGCGTCCCTGGGCAGCGCAGGTGATGCGGTGGCGGCGCATAAATCGCGCGAAGCGCAAGAGCCTCGAAGGCACCCAGGTAGTTCCGGATAACAACGAAGAATATTTCCTTTACCAGACCCTGGTCGGTACATGGCCGATGCCAAAGAGGACTTCGATGGATTCGAATGAGTGGGCGTTGAGCCGCGAGGATCGCCTGTCCTACATTTCGCGCATACAGGAGTACATGCAGAAAGCAGTCCACGAGGGAAAGATCAATCTAAGCTGGATCAATCCCAACCAGGAATATACGGACGCTCTGCGGACTTTTATAGCGCGCATCCTGTCACCCGGCACGGAATCCAAGCCAAACAACTTCTTGCGACTAATGCACGAGTTCGTGCCTCGCCTGGCTTGGTTTGGCGTGATGAACTCGCTGGCCGAGACATTACTAAAACTGACTTCGCCGGGCGTTCCTGACATTTACCAGGGGCAGGAGGTTTTCGATTTCAGTCTGGTCGATCCAGACAACCGTCGACCCGTGGATTTCACAACCAGCGAGAAATTTCTGAATGAACTTGAGAACCGGCAGGCTGGGCCGGAGTTGTGCGGAGAGTTACTGGACAATTGGACGGATGGGCGTCTGAAGCTCTGGACAACTCATCGCGTATTGCGGCAGCGGTCCGAGATGCAAGAGTTGTTTCGTCATGGCGATTACACGGCACTGAAGACAGAAGGTGCGCGCAGAGAACACGTGGTAGCCTTTGCTAGGCATTACGAGCAGCATACGGCGCTGGTGGCCGCGCCGCGGTTGAACTTCACTATGTTAAGCGGAGAGCCTCGCCTGGCCAGAGCAGAGGATTGGGGAAACACGCGATTGCGTGCTCCCCAGGAACTTGCGGGCCGTGAACTGGTGAACGTACTCACGGGCGAATGCGTGACGGTTCAAGAAAATGGCGAGATCCTATGCGGCAAAATCTTCGCCGCCTTCCCCGTGGCCCTGCTGGTCTGCTAAGGGCTGACGGTCGGTGACCTCCGCAAGGGTCGCGAGCTTGTGCGCGAGATCCGGTCGCAAGGCTCCGGGCGAGTAGCGCCAAGTCCAGTTGCCATCGCCAAAGCTCGGAACATTCATCCGCGCATCTGAGCCAAGGCTCAGCACATCCTGCAGGGGAACCACGCAAAGATTTGCCGTAGAACTCTGGGCGAGGCGAATCATTGCCCAGTTGATGCCGTCGCCGGCATCTCCCAGCAGTGCCCCGGCAAATCGCCGCTCGTTTTCTGAGCAACACTTCCACCATCCCAACGTCGTGTCGTTGTCATGCGTACCGGTGTAGACGACGGTGTTGGACTGATACCGATGCGGCAGGTAGATGTGCGCGCCCGGATCGCCAAATCCAAACTGAAGGACTCTCATTCCGGGCATCTGTAATCGGTCGCGGAGCGCGTAAACATCTGGCGTGATGACACCAAGATCTTCCGCGATGAACGGCAGGTCGCCGAGTTGCTCCCGCAAAACACGGAACAGATCTTCGCCTGGACCATCGACCCAACGGCCATGAACAGCCGTAGGTTCGCTGTTGGGGATTTCCCAGTATTGCTGGAATCCGCGGAAGTGATCGAGACGGATGATGTCGCAGCTTTGCAGTGCCCATCTCATTCGTCTAACCCACCAATCGTAGCCTTGCTGCTTTAACTCCAGCCACCGATAGAGCGGATTTCCCCAGCGCTGCCCTGTTTCCGAGAAAGCATCCGGCGGAACACCGGCGACGCACTCAGGCTCAAGAGTTCCTGCGTCTAACCGGAAGATTTCTGGATGGGTCCAAACGTCAGCCGAGTCGTAGCTCACAAAAATTGCGACATCGCCGATGACCTTGACGCCCTTGCGCCGACAGTAGGAGTGCAGGGCGCGCCACTGCTCAAAGAATGCAAACTGCAGGAAACGAGCGCGGTCGAGTTCCTCTCGCAGCTCTTCGCGCATCGCCGCGATGGCCTGGTGTTCGCGATGAGCAAGCTCGTGCGGCCAAGTGCTCCAGCTGCGCTGCCCATGACGTTGCCGCAACGCCTCAAACAAGACGTAATCTTCCAACCACCAGGAATTTTCGGCAACAAAACGGTCGAAACGGGCGCGATGTTCGCCGCCTGCATTGCGGAGGAATGAGCTCGCGGCCTCATGCAAAAGCGGCAACTTCTGCTCGACGACACGCCCATAATCGACGCGGCCCTCCTGCGAGTTGAGGGAACGCATCCGTTCCATAGAAATCAGGCCACGTTCTGCAAGACGCTCAAGGCTGATCAGCAGGATGTTACCTGCAAAGGCAGAGGTCGACGAGTAAGGCGAGTTTCCAATGCCGACCGGATTCAATGGCAAAATCTGCCAAAGTCCTTGATGGGCCGAGGCCAGAAAATTTATGAATTCATACGCCGCTGGGCCAAGGTCGCCGATTCCGCCGTGGGCAGGGAACGAGGTGGGATGCAGTAGTATTCCAGAGCTTCTCTTGTCGAGCATGGGTCAGGATTTGCCGATCGTGAGCAAAGGTTTCGTTCTTTTGGATGCGCGGACCAGGTACGCAAGTCCAATACAAACGGGGAGAGTCGCCCCTCCCCGCATTTTTAGATTGTAGCCCCTGTTATTCCTTGATGGCGCCTAGCGCCTCCATTTTCTTCTTATCGATTACGATGCGACCTTCCTTTTCGAGGCGGTCGCGCAGAGAAGCGATAAAGACTTCCTCTGCTTCCGAACGCTTACGCTCCAGCAGCGATGCCTTGATCCTATCCTTTACTCCAGCGAACTCGGCATCGGACGGCTGTTGCTTGTCGAGCATCGCAATCACCACGCCCTTCTGCCCAAGATTGATGGCCTGACTGATGTCGCCGGGCTTCATCTCGAATACCTGGGGCACGGAAGATGCCACCGCACCAAGATCCGGCACCTGTCCGTCAGGTGCGACCAGATCGCTGGTTTTTACCGTCGCGCCCACGGCCTTCGCAGCCTCGCGAAGATTGTGTGATGCATGAGCCTTATCGCTGAGTTCCTGAGCCTTCTGCCCCAGCATCGCTTGCGCTTTCTGCTGTTTCAACTGCGCAGCCAAACGATCCTTCACCTGCTCAAATGTTGGCGTTGCCGGCGGTTTCACGTCAGTCACCTGGACCACTGCGGTGCCGCGCTGCAACGGAACTGCCGCGGGAGCGGCGTTCGCCTTCATCCCAAATACAGCATCCGAAAATTGGGGCGAGGCGCCAAGACCAGGCAGCGTGTCCGTGCGGGTGAAATATCCGATCTCCTGGACCTGCAGACCATTGCTGGCTGCGGCCTTGTCGAGACCGTTCGATTTAGCCTGGCTCTCCACGTTGCGAGCGAGTTGCTCCGCACCCTTCTGATTCTTCTGAGCCGACACGACCGGCTCAATCTCGGAGCGAACTTCATCGAGCGAGCGGGCGTGTGCAGAAACTTTGTCGTCCACGCGAATGATTTCGAAACCATAGGTGGTTGAAATCAGATCCGACGTTTGTCCTTTGGCGAGACCGAAGGCAACCTTCTCAATCTCAGGTGCGGAACCCGAGCCCTGCACCAACTGTCCGACGGAACCACCATCCTTAGCCGTTGCAGCGTCGTCGGAATACTTCTTTGCGAGAGTCGCGAAATCTCCACCCTTATGTAGTTGGTTCAGCACGTCCTGCGCTTTTGCCTTGGCTGCTTCGGACTGCTTGGCATCCACCTTGCCGTCCGGTCCAGGAAGCGGGAGCTTAACCAAAATATGGCGAACCTTCACCGACTCAGGAACGCGGAAATCGGCCGCGTGCTGACGATAATAGCTCTGCAACTCGTCGCTTGATACCTTTGCCGGATTTGGAAGGCGCGCCGGATCGACCAACACGAACTTAATCTTCCGCTGCTCCGGAATGGTGTTGGCAAACTGTTGCTGATTCTTTTCGTAATAGGCGCGCAATTCGGAGTCATCAACGCTGACAGACTTTTCAAGGTCAGCGATGCTCAACACCGCGTAATCAAACTTGACCTTCGTCTTGAATCTCAAGAACGCTTCGTGCACCTCGGCGTCTGAGACGAAAACTCCAGCGCCAATCACCGAACGTACTTTGCGCAGGGTCAATTCATTGCGCAGTTCCTGCTCGAACTGAGGAACGCTCAGGTTGAACTGCGTCGCGATGAGATCGCGATATTGGTCGGCGCCAATGAAATTCCCATTCGGATAGAGCGCTTGCGAAAGCCCCCCATGCTGCATCTCGTAGCGAAGATCTTCGTCAGTAGCTTCCAGTTTAAGGCGCTTTGCTTCACGCAAGTACACCTTCTGGAGCACGACTGCATCTACTGCCTGGGGCATGATATAGGACTTGAACTGCTCGGGAATATGACGCTGCTGCATGATATTGCGTGCAACCTGTTCAACTTCCAGATTGGTGACGTCCTGTCCATCTACCTTCGCGACAGAATTGGCGCCAACTCCGCGGCTACCAATGTCATTTAGAACTCCGCCAGGAACAAGCGTGACAACCATCATGATGCAGACGATGGAAAGGAAGCCGACGAGAAGTACTCTTTGGACGCGGCCTTTGGTTTGCAGAAATCGAATCATCTTCCAATTGGCTCCGAGAATTAAAGGGCGAATAATGGATTATAAACCAGTGGTTCGGATTGCCCGCATCTGTGATGACTCGCGCAACAAACAAGCCAATTTACCGCCCAATGAGTAAGGTTGCGCTTCGACGCCTGAAATACCCATTCTGGCGCGCATCACTTTGCCTGTCGGAGGGGGCGCATGATGTAATGTAACCCACGTCTATGTCACAGAAGAAGCAGGGGTTTCGTCATAAGTGGATCGCCGCCAGCCGGCGCCTGAGGGAGTTGGGCATGATCGCCCATGGATTGGTGGACACCAATCATGTGGTGATGGCTCACATTATCCCAATGCGGCGCTGCAATCTGGCTTGCGCCTACTGCAATGAATTCGACGCAACCAGCAAGCCTGTTCCGCTGGAAACGATGTATCAGCGACTGGACCAACTCGCGCGCCTGGGGACATCGATCGTAACTATCAGCGGCGGCGAGCCGATTCTGCATCCTGAACTCGACGACATTATTCGCCGCATTCGCAAAAACGGCATGATTGCCGGCATGATCACCAATGGATATCTGCTGACCGCCGAGCGGATCGAGCGGCTGAACCGAGCCGGACTCGATCATATGCAGATCTCAATCGATAACGTGATGCCGGACGATGTCTCAAAGAAAAGTCTCAAGGTTCTGGACAAGAAACTTCAGCTGCTCAGCGAACATGCCGAATTTCACGTGAATATCAACAGTGTTGTGGGTGGAGGCATCCATACTCCCCACGATGCTCTGGTCGTAGGCCGCCGCGCACGTCAGCTTGGCTTCACGTCCACCGTGGGAATCATCCACGACGGCGATGGCCAACTGCGTCCACTGAATGGCGAAGAACGTGAAGTGTTCTTCAAAATGCACAATATGGAGCGCAAGAGTTACTCACGCTTCAACTGGTTCCAAACCAACATTGCAAACGGTAAACCGAACGATTGGCGTTGCCGCGCGGGCGCGCGCTACATCTACATCTGCGAAGACGGGCTGGTGCATTACTGCTCTCAACAGCGTGGTTTTCCCGGCGTGCCGCTTCTTCAATACACGAAGGCCGATGTACATCGGGAGTTTTATACCGCGAAGGGATGCTCACCGAATTGCACGGTAAGCTGCGTTCATCAGGTCAGCTACATCGACTTTTGGCGAGCGCCGCAAACGCTGCAACCACAGCCACGTTCCGGCGATGTCGGCGAACTGATCCAAATTCAGAGCGATTGAGAGCAGCTTTCCACAGCCAATCTAGTCTGAACGTTGCACGATCTAAACACGTTTGTTAATATCAAAGAGGTTTCTGAGCCAATCAGTGCCGCTGTACAAATCGGCCCAACGCAATTCTCTGCTTCTGGTCCGTTGCAAAACAATCAAGAAGGGCGCGTAGCTCAATTGGCAGAGCAACTGACTCTTAATCAGTAGGTTGTAGGTTCGATTCCTACCGCGCTCACCATCTAAACGACTCAATAATAAGGGTTTAGATGGCATAACCAAAACCATCCAATATTACTCCTCAACATCGTGTCCGCTCCATGTCCGAACCAAGACAAGATTCGCGCCTGTATGACCCTGGGTGTAACTCTGCCTACGGACACAAGTGCGCTCTGTCCGTGAGTGAGAAAGCTACGTCGCAAAAAGTGCTCCGTCAGTTCTCACCAGAGGGTGTACTATGGACAAGTCAGAGCGGGATTCTCACGCGCGACAATTCTCATAGGCCCGCAGTAGAGGCGTCAGGAGCACATTCTCACACACTCCCCGGTGGCAAATTAAATCCAGAGTTCGATTAGAGCCTGGTCCCAGCAATAAGATTTCGTTCGAGTGCAACGCACCATGAGCGTCAAAACGCTTTCGATGTCTCTGCCGATTTTCTCGAAATCAATGTGCTCCCCGGGAAAGTACAAACGAGAATGCCCGCTGCTGAAGATAACGCCAGCGCCGCCACCCCTCTCTTCGAAGGTTATCTAACCAAAGAACAACTCGCTGCTGAGCTCGGCAGGAGCGCGCGCACTATTGATCGCTGGGCGCTCTCCGGTCAAGCTCCCGCACCCACTCACATAGGCCGCACCGTCCTCTTTCGTCGCGATGCCGTACTGGAATGGCTCAGAAGCCAGGAAGCCACACCGGTGCGCGCTGCGCGCAAAAGAGGCGGCGCGCGGTGATCCCGGTCAAACAGACAGGTGACGACTGTTGGGCGGCGTGCGTCGCCTCGATACTCGAACTTCCACTGGAGGAGGTTCCGCGATTCAGGTTGGGCGACGACTGGCTGCCGGAATGGCAGGATTTTCTACTGAAGAGAAATCTTTCCTATATTGGGTGGTCTATCGACATCACCTGGAAAAACGTGCCGCCGGGCTGGTCTATTCTTCTCTGTCGCACCACGGAAGACAATGCAGAAAATGCGGAGCTTGATTGGCAGCGCCACGCTATCGTGTGTCGTAATGGCCGCCCAGTTTGGGATCCAAACGGCTATCGGCTTCCGGACAGTTGGGACGGCTACATTCGGTCTCGATCATGGCAGATCGTCGATCCGATTGGGTGGACCGTGTTCACAACGCTCGATCCAACGCTCGCGCTGAATTTCCAAAAGCCGGAGGACGTTCATCCTTTCGGGCAATTGGTGGCCGAGTCTTCTGAGCTATTGAAATCTTTGCGTCAACGCACACGCTCCTATCGACTTGGCATCGAGTCGTTCCGATTTTTCAGTTACAGCGACAGGGTCATTACTGCGTACCTCGATGCCCAGGGCGACGAGGAAGGCGAGCAGGCAGCGATAAAGGCACTGCGATGGATCAAGCAAGAATGCTTGAATCAGTCGCACATCAAGGAGGAAGCAAATGGCAGGGAGTCAGACGCCCCCGGCGGGCAGGATGTTCACGCTTAAACAGTGCGCCGAGCAACTCGGCGTAACCGAGAACGAAGTTTCGAATAAATGCTGCGTCGTCGAGGACGGCGGAGTGGTGATGGTTCCACCTGAGGAGCTTGAGCGGTTGCGCGAATGAGTTCGCCTGTGGCGCGTACTGCTCTCGAAGTACGCGCCCGACTCTCTCCTAACCCTGACGGCTTACCACGGCGAGTTGGAACTCGGAAGCACTGGGGGAGTTTGGTGCTCCCCGATCGCTGATCCAGACTGGCGCGCCACCAGTTCAACTAATAGCAACTGCCGGGCGCGCACTGTTCCCAGGAACCAGTTTGTTGGAGCGCGCTTATAAGCAGCCATCGCACAATCATACAAGCGGCGTGATGCTTGGGCGATCTCGACCGAGCTCATGTCCTTCGTGGGGCTCGCCTCGATCTTGCCCGCCAGCGCATCGCATCCCTCGGCTGACAAGGCGCGCTCGGTCTGGGATTCCGCGGGTGACTCTTGCGCCGCACGTGCAACCAACATCTCCGCCCTAACAACTTCAAACTGCGACAGCAGGGGCATATCCCCGAGTTCGATACTTTTTGACGAACACTCCAGGTTATAGGTGTAGGTATCCAGCAGATCCGCACCTTTTAAACCAGCGAGCCATGCGTTGACTTTAGGAAGGTCGGAGTAGGCTTCGTGCAATTCGTACATCGTCGTCCGGCATTCTTCCAGGCGCTCCGCGGGACTGACATTGCGCTTCTTGCCGACGAACATCTTGAACTCACGCCCATCGTCATCAAGGAGAAACAGTGTGTCTCGCTCGATTGCGAACTTAACTGGGCTGTTCTCTGTTAGCTTGGGTGACTTTTGCCAGCGCCAGTTCAATGTTCGTGAGGCGTAGTAACTCTTTGAGCCTTCCATGATGTCCACGTAATAGGTAACATGTCCGAAGTTTATGGTCTGCCCGCCAACGCAGTTGGCGTAACCGCCGCCGGCGTTGCAATTGACCGGGGTTGTCGAGCTTGTTGTCCAGCTTTCATCTTTGAAGGACACCAGTCGACCAGAACGCCAGGCGTGATCCTTCGCAACGCAAGGCAGTGCCAAGAACAAAAGAGCGAACAGCATCAATCGTGAACGCATCGATTCCCCCGCTCGGGTCCGTACTCCCAGCCCGAGAACTACATGCAAAAAAATTGTGCAATATTCAGTTCGGAACGATACTGCGACCTTGGATCGGTTGCGCGCAATCGAAATCTCAATGTGCTTGCGGTTTCTCGATCTCTGTCGGAATGGCAGCGCCCAGACAATGACTCGGGCATGGGTGGGGCGGCGCACTGTGGCGCTCCACCCATCAGTAGTCACTCGCGGGCGTTTATTGGCTGCGGACCTTCCCAAGTTGTAAACTGGCACTCCATTCTGCAGCCTCGGAACTTCCGCCGTTGAACTTCAGGGCTGGGCCTGCGTAGAGAGGGGACAAACGTGGTTAGCAAGAACTTCGATTCGAACCCAGCGGCGCACGAGATCGCCATGGACGCCGAGCAGGCCGCTGAATACGTCGGCTGCGGAGTAAAACACGTAAACCGCATGGCGCGTACCGGACAGATACCGGCCTACAACGTCGGCAGCGGGATGAAGCGGCAGCACTGGCGCTTCATCCCGTCTCAGCTTGACGAGTGGCGCCGCTCGAGGAGCAACATGAGTCTGTCGGTTAGGGCATCCGATGAATGTGTGTCGCCTGAGAAGCGTTGAGTGCAGCAGGAAAGAGGAGGGCGATAAGCCCCCCTCTAATGGTCTTTAGCAGATGACCAGCACTCAGTTATAGCGGACAATCTTTCCGAAGCGTTGTTCAAGCTCGACGCGGAAGATGGGGCGTCCCAACACATACTCATCAGATGCCAGCACCCACTCCGCTTCATTAAGTAGCCGCAGTTCAAAGCGACGGCCTTGAGTGAGGAGTGTCCGCAATACTTGAAAGTCCCGCTCGACAGCTCGCCTGGTGTCGGCATCCAATTGAAATCCCAGAACCCACTCATAAACCGCTATTGCCTGCAGTATTCTGCCGGCCTCGATGCAGACCGCGACTCCGGTATGGTCGTAGCGCGCCGCTGGGGTCGCTAGAGCCCGACGCTTCTGCTGTTCCGATTCGAACACGTTGGACGCGAATACTGTGCACTGATGAACTGCTTGGTTCCGAACTGAGGAGCTTGGTGTTACTTTAGCCGTAGCCATGTGGCCTCCTTTGTAGGCAACATCGGTTAGCGTCGTGTCGGTGTTGGTAGCACCGGCGCGGCGCGTTTCTAGTTAGTAGCTGCCTCGCTCTGCTGGATCAGCGCCTGAGCCGCGTGAGCGCGCCTGATGGTCTCGTCCAACTCAAAGCGGAACTGTTCGGCTTGCGGGATTGATACCCAGAAATCATGGATACCGATCGGGTGTCGTGGATCTGAGGTGTCGAGCAGAATAAACTCTCCCATGTGAATTGGTTCGGGTGGCTGGTCTTCCTTCTTCGTTCTCTTCATGACCTTCCTCTCGAGGCTGATGGTCTCAAGCGAATCCCTTTTCCGCAAGAAATCTAATAAATCTTATGGATTCCAAGGAGAGGGGCCGCTGCCTGGGGCTTTACATGTTTCTGAGGGGAAGTTGAGACCTGTTGTATAGCTGGCTCCGTAATCCCAATCCTGAGTTGCCGCTGCTGTATTCTGTTCTCCAGCAACTCGCTTCCAGTGAAGGAGTGTCATGGACGTATTTCTCTCCTTAGTCGTTCTATGCCTCGGCATCTATCTCTACGTTTCGAAGAAGACCGCGGGCAAGGAACAGGCGCGCCTCAAGTTTGAACTGCACGAGCGCGCCACCGCCAATGACAAACTCCAGGCTGAAAACCAGGCACTCGCTCAGTTCAGAGCAATCCTCAACGCGCAAGCCGAAGCGGTAAGAATTGTGGACGAGGCAACGAGAAAGGCAGCAGAAGCCAAACTCGCTGCTGACCTTCTACGCCAAAATGCGGACTCCGCTTCAAGAGAGGTTTTAGCTAAGGCAGATTCTGAGGCAAAACAGGCTTTGGCCAAGGCCGTGGAGGAAGCAAAGAACCTCCGCGCCCACGCTAACCAAGCCCTGAAAGATGCTCTAGCCAAAGTGGATTCCATCATTCGTTCCGCTGATCAGCAAGCCGAAACAATTCTGGCGAACGCCAATAAGCAGGGTGAGGAGATTGCAGGAAAAGCCTTTGAGGCGGTTCGCGACGCGGAGCACTTCGAGAAGATCGCCAAGGCTATGAAGAACCTCATCGAAGGATACGGCGATCAGTATGTGATTCCATCTCGCAGTCTTCTGGATGAATTGGCAGACGATTACGGATTTACACAGGCCGGCGAGGAACTGAAGAATGCCCGAGAGCGGACAAGGCTGATGGTCAAGGGAAACAGCGCCGCAACATGCGATTACGTTGAGCCGAACCGACGTGAGACGGCGATTCGTTTCGTCGTAGACGCATTCAACGGAAAAGTGGATTCCATTCTTTCGCGCACAAAGAGCGACAATGCGGGCACACTGGAGCAGGAGATCAGGGACGCCTTCAATCTGGTCAACTTCAACGGCGCAGCCTTTCGCAAAGCCAGAATTGAAAACACCTACCTGGAGGCACGCCTGACGGAATTGCGATGGGCCGCAACTGTTCAGGAGATCAAGCTTCACGACAAGGAAGAGCAACGCCGCATCAAAGAGCAGATCCGCGAAGAAGAACGCGCCCAGCGAGAATTTGAACGCTCCCTGCGGGAGGCGGCCAAAGAGGAGGACTACCTCCGCAAGGCCATGGAAAAGATACAGGGGCAGGTTGATAAGGCTTCCGTAGAGCAGAAAGAGAAGTATGAAGCTCAATTAGCAGAGATGGCTGAAAGGCTTCGCCAAGCAGAGGAGCGGAGCCAACGCGCCATGTCTATGGCTCAACAGACAAAGATGGGGCACGTCTATGTCATCTCGAACATCGGCTCATTCGGGGAAGACGTTTACAAGATCGGTCTCACACGCCGATTGGAGCCATTGGATCGTGTGCGGGAACTTGGGGATGCCAGTGTCCCGTTCAACTTCGATGTTCATGCGATGATCGTCAGCGACAATGCGCCGGCGCTTGAGACTGCACTTCATCGACACTTCATCACCGCCCAACTGAACAAGGTCAATCCACGAAAGGAATTTTTCCGCGTGCCCGTGGCCATCATTCGCGAGGAGTTGGACAAACTCGGTATACAGGCTCAATGGACGCTCGCTGCGGAGGCTAAGGAGTTCCGCGAGAGTCTGGCTATCGAGCGCGCGCTAAAAGAAGATCCGGTGAAGGGGCGTCAATGGCTGGAAAACCAAGCTCTTTACGATGGCTCTGCTGATTTCGTAGAGGAAGAGGCTGAGCTAGCGCCTTGAAGCCTCGCATCACCGCTGGTCTCTAGCTGGGGAGCGAGGTGCTCGAATGCATCGCGATGGAGCAGCCCGAAAAAACATCGAGCACATGGGCGGCGATTTACGCCAGACACCCGAAAGACGACCGCCGAGCGGCACTGGAAGAGCTTATTAGAGCCATGCAGGGGAAGGATAAGGCACCGCGGGCCGAGCACTTGCAGAATTGCGTCCTCAGGCCAGAAATAGTACCAATGCCGGCGCATGACAACAGACCCTTGCTCCATTGCTTCGCTAGCCCCACCGCGCAACACAGTGACAGCAGGTCTTCGCAGGTATTGCCATTCGCGCTGGTACTGCCCGCATTGCCGCGGTGAATATGACATCCTCGCGCGCACCCGTCCGCTACGCCCATACGAATGTCACCATTGCGGCGGTCACGCGGTCGCGCTGCTTGCCTCATGCTGGGGATGGCGGCCTTTGCTTTTTCCCGAGTTTACAACTCGCCTCAGGCGCGACGTAGTTGATTGGGTTCGGGGTGGGGTACGAACGACCAGAAAGGGAAAGACAGGGCGACCCAGGAAAGTGTCCTGCAATTAAGCGCTGAGAAGTGAGCGAGCCCCGTGCGGCGGCACTTACTATCAGTTCCCCGATCCATCCCCATGCCTGAACCAAGCGATTCGCGCACTGCGGATCGATCGCAGGAAGACGTTGCGCCCGGCGTGGCCTCTGCGTCTCAAAGTCCTCAAGTTTATCTTCTTTGCCCTCTTCGGCTTTGCTTACTTTTCCACCGATTCTTTCTGCTCGGGGGTTGCACAGGGCGGCGCGAAATAGTACCAAGCAATTCGAAAGACGATTCGGGGAGCAAAAATGACGACAAAAGATTCTGCCGTGAACCTAGACACATCCGCTGCCGCTGCGTACTTGGGCTGCAGTATGGGATTGCTGGAGTTAATGCGCCGCGAGCGCCGTGGGCCGAAGTTTTTCCGGTGTGGCAAGAGCCTCATACGTTATCGGAAGGCCGACCTAGACACATGGATAGAGTCCAATGTTGATGCAGGTGCACAGCGCGCCAGCGCGGCCGGGGGCTGATCGCAACTCGGCCGGGGTTCGGTGCGCATGGCTGATGCGCCAAGACTCTACCGAGATCAATCCCTTTCGGACCTATAGTCCCTCTGTCAGGGTAAGCACGAAACACTAATCCACATGGCAAACACGAGGTTCGACATATAGGAGCAACGTATGAAGAACCGAAGTATGAATGACAGCAGTAATGCGCGATGCGCCTTGGTCAACGGTCTGAAAGCTCGTCGGGTTGCGGCTCTAGCTGAGCTCTCCGCAAATCCTTTTACCAGAGACCAGAGTTGCGTACTGCCGGTTCAAAACCTCCTGCTGCGTGAACTTGAATCTATTGGCTTGGAGTTGCGAGAGCACGCGTCCAGGTGCGACGACTGTTACCTCAATCATCATCTGAGCCCCAGGCAGATTCAGATTGAGACCGGCGGCGCGGGAGGCGTCCTGTGACCGGCTACGACCGTCCACCCTCCGCAAATTCACAGTGTGGACGAATCCTGAAGCGGCTGGAGGACGCCCAGGGGAGATGGGTGCCATCGCCCGAACTTATGAAATTGGCCGCCCAGTATTCAGCGCGGGTCAAAGAACTCCGCAACGCAGGTTTCGTGATCGAGAATCGGACTGAAATGGTTAATCATGAGCGGCATGGCTGGTTCCGTCTTCCGGTCGCTGCACCACCGAAACCCATCACTTCCGCAGGGGCGGAGCCTGTCGCTACGACCTTGCCTCTCTTTGGAAAGGAGCTCCGGTGATGGCAATCATCGACCGCGACGGATTGTTCAAGGGAAAACGACTGCGCCGATGTTCCACCCATGCTCGTTTGTACTGGCCGTACTTCTTTCTGATGTCGAACGGCTATGCCCGCGTGGAACTTGATTTCGAAGCCCTCGCCGATGAGTTCGCTTCATTCCGGGATGCGGCACCTTCCCCGGACGAGATCCGCAGTTTCTTCGAGGAATACGAAGCCAATCACCTGATCTTCGTGTACCAGGTTGAAGGCCAGCAGTGGGCTCAGTGGGATACACGACGAAGCCATACGAAGGACTTTAAAACGGCTTCCGACCGGAGCACCCCACATCCTCCAGAAGCGGAGTACAGGGCATGGCTCCAAAAACAATACGGAGAGGGATGGCGCCCATACCATTGGAATTGTAAGGTAGGTGGCGATGATCAGCAACCGGGCGAGAACACCCATAAGCCTTCCCGAGATTCGGCCGATATTCTCCCAACTGTTGCCCAACATTTGCCCAAATCTTACGCAACTCTCACTCAATCTTTGCCCCTAGGGGTTGGGGTAGGGGTAGGGGATGGGGATGGGAAAGAGCTCTCTCAAGCAAAAGCCGAGAGAGAGATCACTTACCAACCTGAAGAACCGACCGACCTTGACATCAAAGTCATGGAAGTTTGGGAAGCTTATCCCACCGCCAGCAGTAAGAAGCGTGCGCCTGGGCAAGCCGACCAGCAAGCTATCGCCGAGGCCATCGTGCAAGACGGCTTCGATGCGGTGATCGCCGGAACCCGCAACTACCGCGACGCCGTGGAGAAGTGGCCCGAGGCGGAAAAGAAGTTTATCCGGCCAGCCTCGCGCTTCTTTGGCGGGGCGGAGCCGGACTACCTCAAGAATCCGGCGGTTTGGGATAAGACGGTGCAAACCGGGAAGCCCTCTGCGAAGCCTTCCCCTTGGGGTGGAAATCCCGCCGACCGCCTTCGGGAAGAACTGGGGATTCCAACAAAATGCCATTAACCGATTTCAGTCTTGACCGCGGACTACCCGCCAGTCCGGAGGCGGAGCGTTCCATCTTGGGTGCAACGCTACTCGATAACGCCATACAGCTAGAGGTAAGCGCGACCCTCAGGGCTGAGCATTTCTTCCTCGATGCGCACCGGCGTATCTATCAGCGGATTTTTGACCTGTCCGAGACTAACCGGCCGATCGATATTGTGACGCTGACCGAGGAGTTGCTACGCCATAAGGAACTGGAGGCCGTGGGCGGTGCTGGCTACTTATCGTCCCTCACCGACGGCGTGCCGCACCGCTCTTCGGTGGAGCACTATGTCCGCATCGTACGGGACAAGGCGATGCTGCGTAACCTCATCCATGCCTCGAACGCCAACATATCGCAGGCTCTGGAGCAGGCAGCCACGGCGGATGAGGTGATGGGTGAAGCGGAGTCGAGGATTTTCGAGCTGCGAGCTGATGAGATTGAAGGCGCGCCGAACATCCGCACCCAATGTCTCGACGCTTGTAACCGCATGGCTGAGGAACGCGCGCGCCCCGACCACGCCTTGCTTGGCCTGACCACCTGTAATGAGGAATTGGATTTCCTGACTACTGGAATCTGTCCCGGCGAGCTATGGGTGATCGGCGCACCACCAGCCCGCGCCAAGACAGCTTACGCTCTCCAGATCGCGCGCGCCAACGCCTCGATAGGCATCCCGGTCGCAATGGAATCGCTGGAGATGAGCGACTATCCGGTGCTCAAGCGATGCGCTGCGGCTGTTTCCGGTATTGCTGCCTCGAAGTTCAAAGACGCAAAACGGATGAGCCCCGAAGAGTTCTTGCAGGCCCAGGAAGCTATCGCCACTATTTCCGGATGGCCACTTCATTTGGATGACCGGCGCATCTCCAGCGTGCGACAAGCTGTCGCGAGAGCGCGGCTGTACGTCCGCCGGCAAGGCGTGAAGCTGCTCATCGTGGATCACTTGCTGGCCCTGTCCAACTACGCACCTGGCCGCGACGTGCGCCACCAAGTCACCTACGCCTGTAATGCGCTACGCGAGTTTGCCAAAGATGAGCAGGTGGGAGTGATTGTGCTTCACCACCTCAAGCGGCCCGCGAATCAGAATGACCGACCGACGCTGTTTGACCTCAAGGAATCAGGCGATGTTGAAGGCTTCGCTCATGTCGTCCTCCTGCTTTATCGCCCGGTCGACGAGAGCAACGTATTCACCGGAGAGGATGAGATCATCGTTGCCAAGATTCGTGACGGCGGAGAAGCGGGCACGATGAACGTACGGTTCGACAAGAAGAGTTTGGAATACAAACCAAGGACATGGCAATGAGAGTTGTGCACTTACCCCGGGCGCCGCTCTTGTGTCAACATTGGTCGTTCTATTTAGGGCTGATGAACCTTGCCAAATGCGGGGGACCGTGAGGGTTCGGTAAGCTCGAGTAAACTCCGCGCCACCCTTTGTCAATCACCTTTGGCAGAAAATGCTCTACTAGATTCGACGCGGAATGAGCAGCTTACAATCCGCTGCTAGTTTTTGCACAGGCATGAGCGATCGCGTAATTGAGCCCATGCAATGGTTCTATTGCAGCCTCACAGGGGAGCTGTGAACTCACCCTAGGATGAACCAGCAAAAGTCTTCTGACCACCCCATGCAGGTGCCAACCAGCAGACCAGAAAAAAGCGATTACAGCGCTGGCGAACCTCAGCCGCAAGAGTCAGGGGAGGATGCCTTCACCACTGCTCACAATCGCTAAGGGGCGAGCGCACTCGCCGCGCTTACTCGGAGGGCGCCGTTAAACACTTCAATTTGCGGCATAGAACCCGGATCTTGCACAGACCATCGCACACGGACGTGGCCGGGTTGCCCGTCGAGAATGCGTCGCTCTTGAGCATCTTGTCTCATTTTTCTCTCGACTGATGCCTCTCGGACTGGCGGCTTCACTGATGCAACAGAGGTGCGGTACAGGTTTGTTGTGCGCGCAGCTAACCTCTCAATATCGGCGTCTTTGGGCAGACGTACACCTGCGGTGAAAGGAGTAACGACCGCAACTGGGTCATTCTCGAGCATCTCGGTCCAAATATCAGGGCAGTCCGCGTTCTCTGAACCATGATGCGGCACCTTGAAAAGACTTGCGGGGACAGTATCTTGACGGGACGAAAGAATTGCTTTCCACCCCTGTCCATTCCGATTCGTGTGCTCCAGGTCGGCCCCCAAGAGAACCCTTCTGCACCCCGCTTCGATCCAGAGCACTACTGACGCATGATTTGGTGAGTGATTGACAATCCGATGTTGCGGCTCGCCAACCTTTGGTAAGAGGTCCGCCACTTGCGCCAGTGCAATACTCACCGTCTCATCAGAGGGGCTCAAGGCTGTCACACTGGAAGAGAAGGATCGACCAGGTTTGGGCAAGTGCAGAAGCGCCCGATTCTCAATGGCATATTGCAGAGGACCGAGCTCGGGAGCCGATTCGCGACGTTGTCGAATTAGCTCAGAGATCTCAAGCATTTCGTCCACACCCGACCGGCCAGACAGACTCACGCCTGCGCTCGCGAGGAGTGTTTTAAACTCTTTCGAACTCAGCGCAGTAGAGCAACAGAACCGTGCGTTAGGAGCTTGGCGGTATGTGGAGGCGAGGCCCCGGATGTGGTCGTCATGCCAATGAGTAGCAACGATCAATCTGACTTTGCTTAAAGCATCATTACCAAAACTTTGAAGGTACTCGACTGCGACAGCTTCGTTGGACTGACGTGCGTTGCAGGAATCGATAACACACCATTCACCGTCGCCCAGATGAACAATGATGCATTCGCCCCTTCCCGGGCCGATGATGGAGATCTCTAGTTCATCAGCTTTCGGTGGTATCGATCGACTCACAGTGCAGACTGGAACACGTCATCTAGATGATTGGCAAGAGCCGAAACCTTTGTAACAGCGCTCCTCGTCCATGCAGGGATGCGCCGAAAATTTATGGCAGAAATGTTCTTCACTTGTCCAGCTGGCGTGCGCTCAGTCCCGATTGTCCAATAAAATGACGACCCAACTTTTATGAAGCTGTGATCGTCCTGCGGCACTTCGTAAACATCGAAAAGGGCTTGCTCATCAGGGTTCTGCGGATTGGTTCTGTCATTCAGTGTCGCAAGAAAATGCCCATCGCGCACTTCTGTGACTGTTCCTTCCCAGAGTTGACGAGTCCGGAGTGTTGGTTGTCCAGCTGCGGTTAATTCTGGGGCCACCGGCTTAATAGCAACGCTTCGCGGTAGAGGCGGCTTCTTAGGGTCTTCGTGTGCCATTGCTGGACTCCCTTGGAACGCGCCAAGGTCATCGGTGTTCGATCCCCACCGGTACATCAATTCGTCTTCCTTTTTCCACTCGCTACTTGCTCGCCCAATCGAGAATATGGTTTGCAACTTTGGAGGCATAGGCTTGTGTTCCTTCCCACTGCTCATGCGCGATTTCCATGAGAGCGTTTAGCGAATCTTTCTCTAACCCTGAAAAGTGGGCGTTCGCGTCGAAATATATACCATTCTTCACTTGAGTCGACGGTTCGATCCTAAATGTGAATACCGCTCCTTCGGGCATCACAGTCTGAATGATAAGCGACAGCATACCAGGCCGCCCCCCAAGGATCTCATTCCAGCCATCCTTTGGAGCCAGTCTGTCACCTACTCTGTGCCACTCCTCTTCGGAGCCGAGTGCGAAGTGCATCTGGCGATTCAAGCCCAACGCCGTAACGGGCGTGTGTTCAAGGATGAAGAACGTTCCACGTACTAGGTCGGGTAGCGGTGCAGGATCAGTGCTAGGCTTAGAACCAGCAAGAAATTGCTGATCTGTGACTTGCACATAAAATCGTTCCGTCTCGAACTGACAAATCTGTGGGACAATCGCTCGAACTTGCGCGCCCTCAGCTTCCTCTGCTGGCAAAAGGCCCTGCCTGGCAAACCACTCCGGCTGAAATATCTTCGGATTGAACGAGCCCGTCAAGGCGATCGAAGCTCCGTTAATCTCTGGGATGCGCTCTGACATAGGTAAGAAGAAGTATATTTCAAGACAACAGGTCGATCAATCTATGCGAATCATGACGCACATCGGGAACTCATAAGCAATCCTTACCATCTTAGGGCACCCGTGGCATTTTGCGTGATTAATTCGTGACCAATGAGCCAATACTATCCCTTACCGAACCTCAGCAGACAACTTCTAAACGTGGGATGCAGATCGTAAATCCAGCGGTTTACGTAACTTAGAAGAACCAGGAGGGGGACTCAAAATCCGCCGAGACTGCCACTCTCATGACAATTTGCTATGCCTGATATTGTCTGAAAGCGAAACTGGAGTGTGCTCAGTTTTGTGCCCACCTGTCGGGATGCGTGCTTGTCTCCCCATTATTTCCGGCTGAGTAAGGCGGAATAGCCGATCGGCATCTCCTAGCCCCGTGAAGGACTCACAGCACAACCGGGAATCGGTTCGTCGCCTCACGCAAGGGATTATCAGCCAAATGCGCGTACCGCGCGGTCGTCTGCGGTTGGGTATGCCCGAGGAGCTTGCCCACGATCGGCAGCGACACCCCGCTCGAAACCAAGTGGGATGCAAACGAGTGCCGTAGATCATGGATGCGCACATCCGTTAGCTTCGACATCTCACAGACCCTGGCCCATGGGCCTTTCACATCGGCGAGGTGCTCATCCTTCGTCCTGCCGGGAAACACATACTCACCTTTGCGGGGCAATCCCTCTAACAATGTCAGCGCCTGGTCGCTCAACGGGACGTATTCCGTGCGTTTCTGCTTCGTGTGATGGCTGGGTTTAGTCCAGGTGCGGCGGGCAGGATCAAGATCAAAGTCGCTCCATTTCGACGTGAGCGCCTCACCCTTGCGGCATCCGGTGACCATCGTAAGCCGAATGGCGTTCATGGCGCGCTGTGCTTCAGTCCTTAGGAACTTTCGCTGCTTCTCGGATACCTTCGCTTCTGAGGCGCAACGGTCGGGGTATTCCTGCAGTGCGAGCGCCAACCTTTGCAGTTCATCCTCCGACAGCCACCGCTCGCGCTTCTGCTCTTGAAATCTCTGGACACCAGCCGCGGGGTTCTGTGTGATGCTCCATTCATTCGCCTTGTCGGTTCCGACGAAGCTAAACATCTTGTGCAGCAGGGCGAGCACGCGGTTCGCACGGTATGGCGTCGCCTTGAGTGAGGCGTGCAGCTCGGACACATCACGGTGGGTAATGCTTGAAGATCGCATCTGCCCAAGCTGGGGAAGGATGATGGATTCCAGCATCGCCTTGTCCTCGGCAATGGACCGGGGGCGCTTGTGAACCTCGGCGTGATTTTCCAAGTAATAGTCAGACAAGTCCTTCATCGTCCGCTGGCGCGCCTTGTCCTCAAGAGCCTGCCGGCTTCGCGCTTCCTCCAGGACGAAAGGATCTTCCCCGCAGTCCACCGACGCGCGCAACCGCTGCGCCTCCTGCCGTGCCGTCTCCGCCGTCCATGAACCCATCTGTCCAATAGTGAAGCGCCGTTCACGTCCGTGGACGCGGTAGTTCAGGACAAAACTCTTGGTGCCGTTGCTGGTGACACGCAGCCCGAACCCATGCAGCCCGTCGTCGTAGTGAATCCGGTAACCCTCTTTTGGAGCCTTCACGCGCTTTGCAAATGTCTGGGTTAGATTCGCCATGTCCAGCCTCCATGTCCGCACCGTGTCCGTACTTTTCGGCTATGGATGTCTGCAAGTGTCTCACGTAATCAGTGGAGTGTCTAGGAATGTCCAGCATTTATGCGGGTCAAATCGTAAGTGATTGAGGGTACATGTCCGCAGTATGTCCGCAGAAGCAGCAAAGACTCAGACTCTTAATCAGTAGGTTGTAGGTTCGATTCCTACCGCGCTCACCATCTTTATCTCCCCCAGAATCAAATACATCTGATTGCTCTTGACCCTCTCCCTTCCCGGCACTTAGGAGTTTGGGTTGCGCGGGGGTTGCGGGTTGCGCTTTTGCAAGCTCGGAGTCGAGTCCATCCACCCACGACACGTTGGCTCCTGGAATCAGGTGGCCATACACATCTGCCGTAACCTGGATTGAGCTATGCCCCATTTGCTCCTTTACGTACGCCAAGCTCGCCCCGGACTGGATCAATAGTGAGCCGTATGTGTGCCGCAGGTCGTGGAGCCTGAATTTCCGCAGCCCGGCCTTGGCAAGCGCAGGCAGGAAGTGATAGTGGTACAGGTTGTCTGGATCGAGAACGGTTCCAACTCTTGAGGGGAACACCAAGTCATCCGCGATGGTCGCCTTTCCTACTGCGTATGCGTCAACCAAGCGCGCGTCCCGGATCTGCAGGAGGATTTGCCGCAATTGCTTGGACAAATCCACACGCCGCGATTTCTTGCTTTTTGGCGTCGTGAACTGACCGTGAACATAATTGCGCTGAACCAGAAGGTACCGGTTGCTGTCGTTCTCGTCAGCTCCGAATTGGATGTCGCCCCACCGCAGAGCAATCAGCTCTCCGCGCCGGAGTCCTGCACGCAGAGATACAAGAAATAGCGGGTAGTAGGCAGGAGACAATTCCAGAACGGCCTGCAGAAACTGCTGTGCTTCTTCACGTGTCATCGCGGAGGCCTCACGTTTGGGTTTGTCGGTCTTCGCAAATCGGCCAAGTTTGTCCGCAGGGTTCCTGTCGATTAGGTGATCTTCAATTGCATGATTGAGGATGACTCGCAGCGTTGCAAGCATGAGTCTCAAAGTATTTTTAGACAAGGACTGATGGGACATGTCGGCTAGCCATGACTTTATCTGGTCACGCTCGATGCTCTTCAATTTCATTTGTCCAAACTTGGGTAGAACGAACAGCCGCAGGAGTTGCCGGTAGCTGGCCACGGTTGATGGTTTTAGGTGCATCTCGGCATACTGCTCAAGCCAGCGATCAGAGTATTCCTTGAGTGTGATTTCTGGAGACTCGGACATCAGACCCAAATCGCCCAGAATTAGCTTGCCCTCCAATTGATGCTTGACTTGTTCGGCAAGTTGGCGACTTGTGCCGACGCACTTGGCCTTTCGCCTTCCTTGATAGTTGATGAAGACAAACCATTTTCCGTCCTTCTTGCGAATCGTAACGCCCATCAGCCTGCACCCGAAACTTCTTTGACAATGTCATTTACGAGGCTTGTGAGATCGACGGAGCCTGCTGGTCTCACCGGATGTGCCGCGAGCCACTCGTCGAACCTGCGGCGATTGATCAATACCTTGCCTGTAATCTTGACCGCCGGAAGTGGATCGAAGGCACGATGAATCCAGACCCGTAGCGTCTTTTCCGAGACGGCGGCATATTTCATGAGACCTCGGAGGTCTAACCACTCGGGACACTGCGATGTTCCCGAGTGGAATTGTGCGTTACTCAGGTTCGCTTGGTTCGCGTTATCCGACTGCGATGAAGTCATGTCGCCCCTGTGCGCCCGCTCTGCTCTTGAACGCGGCATGACGATGATCTTGGATTGGTTCCTGCCGCCGCGACCAATGCTTTTCATCACATATCCATAACCGATGAGAATGGATGACACTGCCGCCCGTCCTCGCATAAGCCCGACTGCTCAGTCGGCTGGCGAGCCAGAAACCATAATCATCAGCCCAAGGCAGGTTACGGTCTGAACCTTGAAGTCCGGAGAGTCGTAGCGCAAATAGGCGACGGCTTCTTCGAAAGTCTCAGCCGCAATCAGCGTCACTCGCGAGCGTATCGAGGGCATGCGTGCACCATCGATGAAGTCCGATGGCGTCCCCTCGCGAAACTCGTAGAGCAAGGCTTCGCAGCCGCCGTGGGTCCCTGGCCGAAACTTGGCCTTTTCCTTCTTTCCGTTCTTCGCCATTGCGTCCTCCTCGTTGCCGCTCTCCAGTCGCATTCGTTCAGGAAGCTCCTCGTTGCGTCTCATGGAATAGGAGCTCCCAGAATCGGCGGGTATTTCTCGACATCATGAAGATCACCGTCGCGAAGTACGCTGACCTCAGTCTGGACGCGAAGCACAGGCTCAAGACCAAGGTGAATCCTCATGCCGTCGATGAACTGAATGACCACGGCCTGTCCGTCCTGGGGCGAGTGCCAGTAGCGCACGAATTGAACGGTGCGGCCCTCTGCCTCTTCGTACTCGACGTACCGCTTGGGGCCGGTGTACTTCTTTGTCTTTTCCTTAGCCATCAGAGTTCCGCCTCCTCAGCGAGTGGTAATGATCGGCCATTTCTTGAGCAGCTTCCCATCAGCAGTGGTCCAATCGTTCAGTTCGACCTTCAGTTTGGCTGCGGGGAAGATCTGGACCGTCAGAGCCGTGCCATCGGTGAAGTCGATGTTGACGACATTGAATTCATCGACGCCGCTGACGTAGATGGAGCGCACCTGCTTGCCACGAACTTCACTGGTGCAGCGGATCACACCGTCCCGAGGTGGCTCTGGTGCGGATATCGGCGCGCGCTTTCGGGCGGTCATCGCCCTTCGCTCCTGCACGTGGCTGTTTTCTGGAGGCGTGGAGATTCGACACTCGCCCCAAATGCGACGGTGGCGGGACTGGTGAGAAATGCGGCTGGACGGTGATTAGTGCGGAACGGCTGAAGCGTGATTTGCAAGAATCTGGATTGCTTCGCAGACAGGATCGAAGTATTTTCGTGTACAGCCATCGTTGCCTCCTTGGGGCTACGTTGGTTAGGGGCGTGCCGGTGCTAGTAACACCGGTATGTCCCGCTTAGCGATCGATGTGGATGTTCGTCAATTACCCTGCGTGTTCGATTACCTTCTTTTCCTCCTGACATTCTTGATCTTCGGCAATAATTGCCGGATCATTTCGACGTCCTCGTCTGACCAAAGCCGGAATCGGACGCCTCCGATTTGTTGGATCGGCGGATACGGAATCCTCTTCGCTGCGATGTAGCGTTCCAGTGTGCGAAGGTGAATGCCCAATCTGTCGGCGGCTTCGCGGCTGGAATATAAACTCATCTGTCGGACACATATGCCTGTTTATTTCGAGACAGTCAACGAGGATTTCGGACGGTGTCCAGAAGACGGGGTGGTGGTTGAAGCCCTGCCATACCTTCAGCGCATAGCTGCGTTAGAGAAAGCATGACAAGGTTGTTCGATTCTGCCTTACGTTGATTGCGTGCAGGACAAGTTTTCCCGCCACGGAGGCAGCATGATGGACTCACGGTTTCAGCAAATTGCCGATTCTCAACCAAACAAACCACCAAGATCGAAGCTAGAAGTTCATTGCGAATTCATCCGCAAGATGCGGCGAAAGGGCCTCACCTATCGTGAACTCGCGCGCGTCCTACGCGATCAGCTCGGCCTGCCGGTCGCACCGAGCACAATCCATTCCTTCATCAAAGTGCGGGCAAAGCATTGCAAGCTGGCGCAGTTTGAGCTGCCGTCACCGGAGTCAGAAGAAGCAGCGGCATCGCCGTCCAATGGCGTTTCAGTTCGGATCGCCACCCTCAAAGCGAAGCCGGTGTCCACGGAGACGAAGAAGCGGCGCTTTAGCTTTCAGGAAAGCGAGCCACTGAAACTGGCCTCAGGAGGCGAGCGGTGACTAAAGACGCAAAGCGCGTGGTCTTCACGATGGGCGGCAAGGGCGGCGTCGGCAAGACCGGATTCATGGTCGTGCTGGCTGAATGGTTTCAACAAAACCAGATCACCTATTCCCTGCTGGATCTCGATACGGAGAACAAAGTACGCGGCTCCCTGAAACACTACTTTTCAGGCTCCGCCGAGAAGGTCCAGATACACACTCCCGCGGGACTTGATGTGTTCGTAGACAAGATCGAAGGGGGTGCGCCAATCATCCTCGCTGACATGGGTGCTGGAGCAGGACAGGTGGCTTCCGACTGGTTCGATGCGATGTACGAGGACGTGGCAGCGGCGGGCGTACTGTTCACGGCAGTTGGGGTCTTGACGCCCGATCCGGCCAGTGTGGAGAGCGTACTCTCGTGGGCGAATCGATTGCAGGACCGGGTCGACTATGTGGTTGTGCGAAATGCCACCAGCCCACAGCCCGACTTCAGCTACTGGGAGCTGTCCGAACAGGCAATCCAGTTTCGCGAGGCATTTAGCCCGGCTGTGATCCAGATGGAGTTTCGTCTGGCGGAGTTGGAAAACCCCGCCAGACAGCATGGCGTCAGCCTGGGACAGATTGCGGTACGCGATACGGCGTTGGAGGAGTTGAAACGGGCATCGCTTGTCATGCGCGCACAGAGCTACCGGCGAAAGCTCTTCGCCGAGTTCGACCGCGCGAAGGCGGTGTTCCTGCCATGACGGAGCAACAGGGGACATTCCCCTGGATGTTGCCAGAACCTAGAGAGCAATCGCTATTCGACGAACTGGCGGAACTCGTACCAGCGAAGCGTCGGGCTGAGTACTTTCGTGTTTTGGCTCACATGCAAACGCTTGGCCCGAATGACGAGATGCTCCGCATCCTTCAAGCAATGGGCATACTCACTCTCCTGACGCGACAAACGCCTGCGGAGATCGCAAATGAGAGAACGCAATTAGAAGAACTATTGCGTTCCACTATGTCTCATGTAGACGAAGTCGATGCCCGGATGCATGACTACGTTGGCAAGCTGGACTCGCGGATCTCGCATCTCCCGGAAGACCTAGAGGCTGGCCTCAACCCACTGCACATTGTCAAGGTGCTAAGTGAGAGCCTGCGGCAGCAACTGGGGCAAGCGGGACTGTCTGGAACCGCACTGGCGCTTGGCAATGCCTGTGCACAGATGACGGACACTCAGAAGTCGCTACTTGCCGAACTTGAGAAATTGCGAAATCCGACGAGCGGTATGATTGCGTCACTGGCAAGAACGAATGAGTTGCTAATAGCAACACTTGAGACGCGATGCGGGCGAGTGGATAAGCTTCTGGGCTATATCGAGCGGCATGTAGCTAGAGTTTGGCTGCCTACCATCGCTCTTGCTAGCTTGTTGATTGGCATTGCCTTCGGAATCGAACTGGAGCGCCGTTTCTTGCAAGATGGAACAAGGAAGATGCCAGCGGCAATGGAAACGCCACAGGCGCAGCAGCCATCAGTACCACAACCATACCGGCCAAAGTTCGCGCACAGGAAGCCCGGAGAATGAATATCAGGTCTTCGGCTAGAAGTGCTGCACGTCTCTCCGAAACCGCATTCAAACGAGAGATCGTCACCCGATTGTAGGGATAAAATCTGCTGACATAAGCACATGGGGTCCGAGTCCCCCTCTCTCCGCCATGTCAACCTAGTAATCCCAATAAAATAGGCAAACCTAGAGCAACCCGTGAAGCAAAGCTGAGTGCGTAGAGTCTTTGTGAAGGTGAGCGCGTCATCCTCGTAGACGCCAAACCGGGCGCAGTCGATGACCACGCCCGGTCTATATAAGGAAGCTATCAAGCGCCGTCTGAGGGGACGGCAGCTAGGCTGAATGATGATGGAATGTCACTGATTGTCGTCGCTACGATACCCTCCTTCACCCGCTTGTGGGTTTCTGAAAAAGTCCTCGTGCCTCGACAGTGCCCTCAATCTTCAGTTCTGGCACGAGAGCGTGCCGTACGGCTCATTAAACGCCGTCTGGAAATTGTTTCAAGCGGAAAATCACCTGAGATGTGACCGCCGTAATGAGCGTATTCTCACCACTTATAGTCGATATTCCCCTGTCCGAACCGCAGCAACGCCTTCTCATCATGTCTAAGCCGAGCATCACATCGCTGATGTCAGCATGGCATAGTGACAAATCGCGATTGAGAATGCAGAAGCTTCGTCTGAGCTTGATTAGCTCGTTGGAGGTACTTGAAACGATACGCCGCGTTCTTCGTTTGCTGTCTTTGTGGCTGGAACATCCAATTCGGATAACGGAATCTTAGTCATCCGCTGCTTATCAAAGACCAATATGTTTCGTCCGGTGATGGCGTAGTTCTGCACTTGCTCAGAGTTTCCATTGCGAAGCACAAGCGTAGTGGGTGCAGAAACGGCTTCGCTTCGCGGTTGCGGTTGTGGCGGGGGAACTGAAGGTCGGCTCCTCAACTCCGCTATCTCCTCGCGCAATCGCTCCACTTCAGCACTCATTGGATTGAGTTCCTGCGGAACTCCATAACTCTGCTGGTTATCGCCTGAGTCACTGTATGAATTCCCGAACAGCGGATACGAAGGGTAGTAGCCAAGATAAGAGCCGTAGTAATACGGCCACCTGAATCCAAACCTGCGGTGAGAAAAACGATGGTGGTTGAAGCCATGATGAAAAAACGGGGAACCTGGATGAGTACCACTAAATCCCTGCATATGAGCGGCAAAATCGGGACGCGATAGTGCCGGGAAGTGACCGCCCATTGCAGGTCGAGAGGCTGCACCAGTGCCTCGCCTTTGCGCCCACATTGACGTCGGCATCAAGGCAATACTGACCACGACAATTGGCAGCCACCCTCGCATGACCGAGATTATAGTCCGCATTCGGACGAGTAGGTGGATAGAGAACCCGTTCTGCTCTGGCCAAGAATTTGTGAGTAGAGAGAGCGAGCCTTCACTGAAATGGCGCTATCTGAAGACCTGCAACACCGTATCGCAGCCGACATCCGGTTTGTAGCTCACCTTTACAAAAGCATCTGTGGGAAATTGCGATGCTACATTGCCGCAAAATTTGAAACTCTGGGCGTTGCCCGTATTAATCAGCGCGACCACGGTGACCTGACCGCCATCTATGATGGTCACCTGTACAACGCTGACGGTGCCCGAAATTGTGAAGAAGCTCACGCCACCGTTTGTTGCGGAGATGAAGAACGTTCCCCCTCCACACGCCACCGCCAATGAAACAAGCGCGACGACAACGATGGCCAAGGAGAAACGCCGCATGTGAGAATCTACTCTCGATGCAAATCAGTGATTTCTTTAGATGGCAGAACTCGTGACAGAGTGCTGATGGGATTTAGGTTTGAGGCTCACGAAGGCAATCTACCATGCCAGATGAGTCAAAACCTAGTTCCCATTCGCCATCTAGCGTCCACTTGTGAGCGTTCTTGCAAAACAGTTCAAAGCAAATTCATTTCCTGCAAAGCAAAGAGTTCCACTACCATTTCAGCAGCTTCATACCTTCAGTCTGAATAAGGGTCTTAAGGAATGTCAGGACGCTTTTTCGTAGTGTTGCTGTTGCTCTGCACGGTCGGATGCCGCCAATCTCAGCCGCATCCTAACGCTGCACAACCAGAATCGTTCCAAACGCGATTGGACGAGACATACGAGCTTACCGCTGGCAATGTTCGTATGTGGCCGTGGAGTGTCGGTGGCCCCTTACGAGTACGGGTGAAAATCGAAGCTGAACACGGTGTCGATTTGGCTATCGTCCCTGCGAGTGCTTTTCATGCCAACATGGATTTCAGAGGTAATCCGTGTTCGAGAGCCGGGTTCGTGTCCGGTACTGTTGAATGCGATGTTTCTGTCGGCAGACAGCAGCTTGTTGTGCGATATCCCATTGGCGCAACGGGGACGAACCGAGTACACATTATTCTGGCGGACAATCTGATGGAAGCCGCTCGACACGACATCGAGAAAGTTGCGTCGGCTCCAGCCGCCGACTCCCCAGACCCGCAAAAGCGAACACCTGAGCCACGATTTCGCGTCATTATTGGAAAGCTGGATGCGGACGGGTTGCCACTTACATCAGCACGGGCTTGCTTGGAAGGAACATCTCTGTGCTATGAGCCGGAAGGTGCGTTCGGTCTGGCCCCAAAGGTTCACAATCTCCGTACTCAGGACGGACGAAGTCTTACCATGTTCACGGCAGAAGCTTCTGGGGGTGGTAGCGGGTCGTCAAATATCATCGCTCTACTTGAAAGTCGTGGTAACTCTCTCGTGAACTTGCTTCCCCGTATGACGGTGAGTAATCAATCCGAATACGCATTCTGGGATGTTCCTTCGGTTTCGCGCATGCCTGTGCTCGTCACTGCTGATTACGAGTGGGCTGAAGGAGAATCGCACTTTTCGAGGCACCACTATCGCGTTACAGCCTTCACCTTTGACGAGCAAAGTGGCCGATACGCTCAGCGTGCCGCATACGTTACGCGATTGAAGTATGCAGGACTCGATGACACCGACTCCGTGAATGTTCTCAAGCCGGAGAAATCTACAATAATGCTCAAATTGGTAAGCAGGTAAGCACTAAGTCGATGCCAATCGCTGACACAACATCCCTACTGGAACAAGTGAAGCGGTCGCAGCAAGGAGCGAAACACAGCGCTCCTCCGGAGGGCACCGACATCCTCCCGGCACGAGGCGGTCTCCCCGGCGCGGCGTTCTTCCCCGAAGGCCTCGGTCTCCAAACTCCGACCGCTGATGCGCCGTGGCCGGGCATAATGGCTATTGGGCACAACTTCGGCTGCGAGAATTACCGCAACGAAATCGACGCCGCTGGCCGCGAAGTCCTGTTTCATGACGAACTGGTTCGTTGGCCTTCAGCCCGATGACAAGCAGGTGGGCGAGTTTCTCTCGCGTCCGGACTCGCGGTATGAACGAGAGTGCAGCGAACTACTTCTGGAGCAGATAAGAGTGATGAAGCCTGACGTCATCCTCTTGCTCAGACTCCCGGTCGTCAATCGTGCACACCGAATCATGCAACCCTGAAACCGTGTGCTGGTGCATCGAACTGGGGTGCTGTGGATTCGAGCAGTCTTGGCCCGGTCGCTTTCGACGTCGAGGTTCCCGGTACCCAAGTGAAGACGAACGTGGTGGCTCTGCTGCACCCGTCATTCTCGCCGTCGAACCAGCGATACCGCAGGTCGGTGTTCGCGGTCGAAAAGCCTGAGGTCGAGATGATTAGGCGTGCATCAGCCGGAACCGTAATCCGCTGACGCGAGTTGAGTTCGATGCAGGAGGAAGGCGGTGGCCACAGTTCCGGACACCCGCCATCATGCTCGATGATGGCTCTTGCAGAAGTCGCGAAGTGACGAAGCTGATTGTTGACGTCCTGCTTGTCCGTTGAGGTTGGCAATAGATGGCGACCTTCACACCTTCAACCCACGGCGCACGGCGGGATTTTGGTTACGATTACGCGTCGTAAAAGTACCGCGACAACCCCCGGGGGCCGCGGTTCTAACTCGTTGATTTTGCTACATGGCTCTTAGTCGCTTTTTCGCCCGTTCTTCGTAACGGGTACTGTTCATCTCGTTCCCGGGACGCACTCGGTTGGCTACTTACAGGGAAACGCCTCCACAAGCGCATGGTGAATGATTGTGTCAGCCCTCCAATGAAGTTTAGCGGGATTATCATCGAGCCACTTCTTCAGAATCCTTAGGACTTGCCCATTATTTGCTTCTTTGGGTATGCAGTAGTGAGTTGCTTTTGATACTCCCTTTTCAGTGGCATTCCATACCGCTTCAACGTCCATTACCCCTGAAACGTATCCAGCACAGTACCCCATATTTAGTCGTTCGGTGTTGTTAAGGGTAAGAGGCGTCCCGGTGTCCACCCAGAATGGGCGGCACTTCTCAAGCAGGTCGTTTCCGTCTATCTGGGCAGTCGATGCGCGACAAAACAGAGGGAAAGACAGAGGCAATAAAAGAACGGCAAACAAGATGGTTTGTTTCATAGCACCGGATTGTACGTTAGACCGGATTCAAAGAAGAACAAGATTCGCCACAAGACACTTGCTTCCATGTCGTCCGTGCAGACGCAGAGGTCAGCAGCACAAATGTCAGAAGGATTACGACGACGTGAGCGCACTTGTCTCGGCGGCTTACAGGTAGTACCCAAGACCGCTGTACACCGTCTTCATGGACAGAGTGTCGCTCACGCTCACGACTTCCAGCCAGTGGTTCTCGTAGGAGTCGCCTTCCAAGACGACCTCATCGTGCCCGTCTCCGTTCACGTCGGCAATGTCGATGGGCGACCATGTAGTCACAGTCGGGACATCGGCATCGGTCTTCTGGTACCGAACACGACGCAAGAAATGCAGTTCGGAAGGGTCATTGAAGACGGCAATAACCTCGCAAAGCGTGAGTTTTGAGCCTGCGGTGTGTGTGTGTAGGATGCTTCTGCGAGAGACCACCCGCCGGAAACTGAACTCCACACGCGGTATTGAATCTCGTTGTCTTTCACGGTCAGCAACCCCATTGTCCTCATCTCACGGCGGAGAGCTTCGGTAACTTGGGCTGACGGCTGACCTGACTGCTTACATACCGAAGATTGCTTTCGCTCGTTCCACCCGCAATGATAATCGGCGATGACGTGAACTCTCATTCGAGGTTTCTTCGCAGCGCGGATTTCGCACCCGTCATCCGGGCCATTGCCGTATGGCGACTCCCCGCAATAGTGCGACTTCAAGAACCGCTTTATCGCCTTGCACCGTTCTCCTGTGCAGGGCGGACGGTTGGCGTCTCGCTCGCTCATCTTAGCCGCAACATTGCCGGATAGTGACGGTGCCACAGCCAGCAACACCAGCACGAAAATCGGTATGAGAAGCAGACCGGACGTTATGTTCAACGTGACCAGTACGTAACCAGCAAGAAATATCCGGGCCTGGACGAAGTGGACGAACTCAAAGTACTAGAGCCTGAAAGGGCGGCAATACTAGCCAAACTTCAGCGCAGATAACGCAGTCGGCGGTGATTACCGGGACAGGTACGCCTCACTTGCCTCCGTCTTCACCAAATGAACTTCGAACCCACACGCACACCAGAACCAGACGTTCTCGGTTCCCTCAATCGCGACAGGTCTATTGTCCGACTCACGTACCGCTGCGGATAGCTTCCGCTTCGTTGCGACTCCGATGAACGAGCCCTTGATGTTCGGCAGTTCTCGCGCCCACTGTTCCAATGCACTCTGGACTCCTGAGGCACGGAGTTGTCTTATATACGTGCCGCCTCGGTAGTCTGCAATTACGGTGAACAGTGCCATATCACCCTCTTAGTCTTTCATCTGCTCCTACTAACGACCGCGATGGGGAGTGCCTGTACCCCCTACGCCCCAAGGAACACTGGTGCAGAACTCGACCGCGCAAAGCGTTCCTTCGCTGCGCGACCCGCCGCTAGGGAAATTCTCGGTGAACCAGTACTTGAACTCCCGCGATTCTATTGCTGGCCTCCACTCTGCGCCTTCGGCGATTTCGCCGCACAGAAGAAACCAGCCGCCGTACAGATGCATACCTGACAATTGCATTCTGATCCGCAAGAAAGTCGTTCAACAAATCATGACGATTCTGAATTTGCCTCCAGACCGGACGTCCGTAGGTGGGGATTCGCACTATCGTTGCGCCAAATGCCTGAGCCACACCAGAAGCGAGGACTAATGCGTATCGTTTGCATAAGCGACACGCATGAATTCCACGACGAATTGGTTCTTCCTCAAGGCGACCTGCTCATTCATGCCGGGGACTTCACTCTCGAACTTTTCTGCCTTGCGCAAATTCGACGCATGGCTTCGGACATTGCCATGCCGCTACAAGCTGGCTGTGCCGGGGAACCATGACGGACTGCTAACCGACTTCGAGAACAGGAGCTTATTGAAGAACGCCACCCTGCTGATGAACTCGGACGTTGTAGTTGAGGGAATTAGGATTTGGGGCTCTCCCGTCACCCCCCTCCCAAACGTTGCGTTCGGCATGCCAGATGCCGCCGAACGAAAGAAGCTATGGGCGACCATCCCGAAGAACGTGGACATCGTCGTTACGCACTGTCCTCCGCATGGTATCCGCGACCAAGAGGATGGCAGCGAGTTGCACCAAGGATGCCCGGAACTCCGGGACGCCATCCTGCGTTTGCGTCCACGACTTCATGTGTTCGGGCATATTCATAACGGATATGGCGTCACCCCGACCGAGCATACGACTTTCGTGAATGCCGCGCTCTACGATGGCGGAGACCCAATCGTGCTCAACTTCAACGCAAAGAGGAGTCGCTGATGGATGCAGTCGAACGAGCCATCTGGCAGGACGTGGTGTTGCAGGAAAACGACTGCTGGCGTTGGAAAGGAGCCTCCGACTGTAGCGTTATCCGGCTCCTTGCTGAACTCGGCGGTAAGCCGCTTCCTGTGAATACCCGGCTGTACCGAATGCCCGAGTGCCAACTCGGCAAGGAGTGCGTCAATCCGGAGCATGTCGGAACTTCGGAGCAGTGGGTCGCGCGTATCTCGGGTAAGCGACGAAGCAGACAATGAGCGTCCGGCATCCTCCGGACACTGCATTGCGGTTCACGTAAGCACACTTCGCGGTACTGTGCACGTGAAACACTTGCAGAAAGAATGTACCTACACGTACAACACCAGAACCTGTGCTGCCGCTTCGCGCATACACACTGCATAGCGTGACTCAATGCTGGTGCAACGCCAGCAGACCCTTATGAATACAGGCTTCCAAGCCGAAGCCCACAAGCATTTCCACAGTTCTGTGGAAGAACTTCAATTGAGGAGACGCAAGCATATTCGGCGTTTGGCTGAGAGAAAACATAGAAAACCCCCTTCAACCGATTGGTCGAAGGGGCTGAAAGTGAATAGAGTCCTAGTTACCTGTGCCCGTCGCGCCGTCCGTCGTCGTGCCTGTCGTCACGGCGTCTCTCATCTCGGTATCCGTCACCTCTGTAGCCGTCATGTCTGCGGTCTTCGTATCGACCTTCATGGCGGTAGCCCTCATAACGGCGGTCATCGCGCCAGCCTTCATGACGATATCCATCGCGGTCACCATACCATTCGCCGCCGTAGACTGGAGCAGCGTATGCATAGTCTCCGTAGTACGCCGGAGCGGAATAGTAGGGGCGATGCTCGACCACCACGTACCCCGGATTACCTACGCCGATTCCGATTCTCACCTGCGCGTCCGCCTTCTGTGGTGTAGCCAGCGCGAATGCAACTACCAGTCCGAATAACGCTAATGCCATTTTCTTCATCATGTCGCCAGCCCTCAACGCTGCAGTAGTGAAAACACGTGCCTCGCAGAAAGTTCTCTCACGATACAGTTCTTTACTTAGTCATAGACGCTGAAACAGAGGTATTGGCGATGCGACTTGGTGCAATCAAAAAAGGCGTCCCTTGAAGAAGGACGCCTTGTGTAGCTTGCGGGTAATTGGGGATGTTTACTTGAGTCCCTTCGCATATGCTGCAACCGCCTTGATTTGCTCATCGTTCAGTCCGGCGTACTTGGCGGCGTGGGGTGATTTCTTTCCACCGTTCATCAGAACGTTCGTCACATCCTTGTCCTTGATGGCCGGAGCCATCTTGCCTTGACCCGTGGCACCGTGGCACATAGCGCACTTGTTGAACAGCGTTGCACCATCCTCAGCCATCATCATTCCCGTGCTTAAGGCCAGCATTGCGATGATTGTCATAAAGCGTTTCATTTTGAGTTCCTCTCCTGCCGTACGTTCACCATAAACACTGACGGGAAATGAGAGTTGCGGGACTAGGAAGGTAATTCTTTGATACAGACTGACTGACCTGCGCACCAAGGACTGCGCTCGGTTGTCTACACCTTGTGCCCGAGTACTTTGCCAATATCCAGTTTGTGCAGTTCACTGGTAAAAGTCTCCAGCAAAGAAAGTCCGCGGCCAGCGTCACTGTCAGAAGTAGGCAGTGTGCCGTTGCGCTCTTTGAATCCCTTCACGGTATCGCACAGTCGTTCAAGTTCATCGAGGGCTGCTTGGAGCTTTGAGTTTGTCATCTCGCGTTCCTCGTGCTTCGTTCCCGGCTAAACATCCTTCAGTTGCTCCTCGTCCATGCCGAAATAGTGTCCGAATTCATGGATGACCGTGAGCCGGATTTGTTTACGAATTTCAGCTTCTGTGGAGCACACGGCTTCAATGTTCCTCTGATATAGGACGACGTAATCCGGCCCGGTGGATAGGTCGAACACGCTCTTCTTTGTCATGGGCACGCCGTGGAAGAGCCCGAGAAGGAGTTTCTTTGGACGGGAGGAAGCGTTCTGACCGGGCGGGAAGTCTTCTACCAACACGGCGACATTGCGGATGCGGTCACGGAACTCTTCTGGGAGCGAGTCGAGTACCGCTTGCATCACCTTGACGAACTGTTCACGCTCCACGACTCCTCCCCGCGTGTCTCAATTGGAGACGGCCAACAAACTCCCATCCGTTCCCCATATAGTTCTTACTTGCATCTTCAGCGTCCCTATCCTACTCTCGTTCGTTACATATAAATCCATTCACAATCTGTGCTAGGCGGTTCTGAAACATCGAAAGAGGTTTCGATGCAAATCGACTTTCATCATGCAGTCACATATGTTTTATCCCGACTCGCGGGTTTTCCCCACGGAGAAGCGGTAATCATAGCCTATTCGGCGCAATACGTTGACGATGCTCAGAACACGGGCACGATTAGGTTCGACAACGGTTTGACCTATGAACACATTGCATCCTCACACGCTGTCGTAGACCAACATAATCTCTGGAATCACGAAGACTATCAGGTGTGGGTGCCGTTTCACTTTCTGCCGGGGAACAATGGACTTCCGGCAGGAAAAGGACAAGAACTTTCATTTGAACAGCGGCTGCTCTGCCAACCAAACTCGTATGTTGCCACTGATATGTGTCGAGCCGCCTTCGAGACAAAAGGACAGCCCAACAGCCTCCACCGCCTCGGAATCACAACGCACGTTTTCGCTGACACGTTTGCGCATCAGAGATTCTCCGGGGAGAGGCATCGCATTAATAGTGCGCATGATGAAGTTTTAGAGGAGATAAAGGAAAGAATTGAGACCGCAGTGGCGGATGCCGTTGGTCTCGGACACGGAGCAGTGTCGGTTCACCCAGACGAGCCGTTTCGAATTTGGAAGTATCGAGACTCTAACGGACTAGAAGTGCCACGGCGCAATCCCGACATCTTCATTCTGGCTTGCGAGAAGATATTTGAGCTTCACCTCTCCTATCGTGGAGAGGGTGGAACAAGGCAGTTGCAGCCTGAGGACCGCAAGCTACTCTACAACTCCCTATGCGGGTTTGAGTCCACGGACTGTAATTCTCGCCATCAGCAATGGCTCGACCTTCTCCAGACTGGAAAGTTCTCATTCGGTGCACTCACCGCACAGGAGATTCAAGACGTCCAGTATCACCCAAAAGGGATTGGGTCATGGAAGTACGAAGCCCTTGGGACGCTAGAGACGACTGATAAAGCTGACAATCGCTTTTCATACAAGGATTCCTTTGAGGTGAGCAATTGGAAGCGATTTCATGACGCATTGAAGGCGCACCAAGCTGAAGTGCTGCACAATATTATGCCAGCCTATGGACTTCCTGAATCTTCTGAGGCTCTAGCCCACCTACGTCGGCATCATGTTGGCACTCTTACAGAAAGGGGGCTGTGATGGTGGCGGCAAGAAAAAGAGAAGACGGCAAAGCGACTATCGCATTAACGATTTTCAATGGAGCCCGCGAACTGTTTCCTCGCACAAAGAAGGGAGTTCTGCTTCGCGTTCGAGATGGACAACAGGTGCTCCGCTATGAGGGCTACGTCAAAGCATCGAATGTTTCAATTCGTGTGCCATTTTCAGACAATTTTGTAGACGATTATACGGTGTTGGTCACGGCGGATGGCTATCGTGATGCGGGATTCTTCCCTTTGAATGTCTCCCTAATTCGTGATGTGCAGGTTGACCTCATGTTGGTTCCCAAGAAAGCCACTTATCAATTCCTTCCTTGGGGCGAGCTTAAAGTCCACTATCCTCTCATTACTAAGTTCTTGGCGTGTGCAGGAGACGAGACCGAGGCTGAAGGACACTACGAAGAATTGCGACAGAAGAAATCACCCGCGCTCGCATCGTTGTTGAACTTGACTGCTGCCATGTCCACCATCCACCTGCCCAGAGGGACACCACTCGACTATTTCAAGCGCATCGAGTGGGACGACTCATTGGCGCAAGACCGCTTTTTCGCTTTTGCAGATGCTGCGATTGTGCAGCAGGTTAAAACGGCGGCGGTGCAGGGAGAGTTTGCTCCAGAGCCATCGCCGGGAATGTTTCATGGGGACGCAACCAGCAGCTACAAGCAGGTGCAGTTTGGCGAAGCCAACGTACAACTGACTTTCCACGAGAACACGGTGAAGACCATTGGTGGCACCAAGTGCATCCGCATCGAGCCTGACATCGACTACTACAAGGATGTGGGTGCCCACTCATTGCTGGAGGTCATTCCGAACACGCTAACGCACGGCTTGACAGACCCTCAGGTTGTTTATGTATTGCGCTGGATAGCTGGACGGCACGCAGGGGTTCCTGAATTTGACCCCGGCTATACGCTTGCTTGAATCTCAATGGGCGGTGGTGTTCACCATCGCCCTTACATGTTCCCTGTCGCGACGCGCTCATCAACTCTGTCCTCACTCCGACTCAGCGGAGATGGTGTACTCCCCGGCAGATTTGTCCCACGTCACGCGGAGCACATTCGGTTTGCAGCAAACCTGACAATCCTCAACATAGGTCTGTTTCGTTCCTGCGGTTGGGTCAACGACGGTCTCATTCCACTCACCGCACGCTGCGCATTGGAATCCTGAGTTCATGAGTGTTTCGATGCAATCGCGGAGGTGCCTGAGGAACGCGAGAAGGGCAAGCAAGAAGGGCAGCAGAAGCTGCCCCCGGTAACAACTCGCCACTTTAACTTTACGCCTTCGCTGCCGCAGCTTTCTTCGCTGCCCAACGTGCTTTCAGAGCTTCCGACAAACGCTTCCGCCCTGCCGCTGTCATACCGCCTTTGGATGATTTCTTTGTCGCGGTCTTGGCCGCAGCTTTCTTTGTGGCCACCTGCTTTATGGATGCCGTAGGTTTAGTGGGCTTCTTCTGTGCCGCCCATCTTGCTCTCTGAGCCGCAGCAATCTTCCTTCGAGCCGCAGGACTCATCGTGCGGCGACCCGTTGTGCTGGACTGTGTTGGGGTAACCGAGGCGGCTGTGGGTTTGGCGGTCTTGGCTGGAGAGAAGCCGCTTCCACCCAAGGCTTCGAGTGCGGCGATTGCGGCATTGATGCGGTCGCGCTCGGCGCGAAGTTCGAATAGAATTTGTGCCGTATCCATATAACCTCGTCACCAGTGCGGGGGATTCGGCCTGAGGCCGGGTGCGCTGGTGCCCGTGTGGCTATTCCTTCAACTTTAACTTGCTCTTGTTGTCTTCAAGAAAATCCCGCAGTTCCTGCGACTTGTCTAACAGCTTTATCCACTGTTCGTAGTACAAAGTGACCGGGAAGCGGCCAAGGCCATAGACGCTGACACCGCCCTTGTCGCTCACTTTGAAGCTCATGGTTCCGCTGCGTGCTTCCTTGGCCTTGAGGGCTTCAAGTTGTGCTTTCAGTTCTTCGTATGTCGGTTCGGTCATTGCGACTCCGCAGTCGGGATGCGCTGGTAATCTCGCTATTACACTTTTGGTTTGAGGTTGAGTCCGCGCATTAGCTCATATACTTGCTGCATGAACTTGGCGGCACCCTTCAGAATCTCCAATTGCGTTTCGGTCATGGGGTCTGGGTCGAAATGCATCACGTCGTTTCGTAATTCACGGACCGTCTCCAACTGTTTTATTAAGAGCTTCTGGTCAATTTTTAAGTCAAGCTTTGCCCAGATTGCAGGATGCTGCAATAGACGAATGTATCCACCGAAGGTTAGCTCGGTAATACCCTTCGGAGGTGGAGCGGAATCATTCACCTGAATGAGTTGCTCAAGGTCTCCTGTGCTTACTTTTCCAGCAAGAAGTTCCCGGATGTGTAACTCAACTTCCCTCAAAAGGAGAAAAGGTTCCGCCAGTTGCTGGAATCGGAGGCTCAAATCGCTCGATGTAACTATGCCAGTAATCTTCCGATGCTGGTCACGGACTAGAACGTAACCGTGCTTAACAATTGCTGGTATCGCATCGAAAAGCGTGACATTCGCGTCGAATACCTGCGCGTCTTCGCGGCAATCTCGAACCTTGGGACAGTCGATTGCCATCACCATGCGCGTGGCGATTGACTTCCAAGTAATAACACCTTTCACTTCTCGCTCTCCCTGCATAATAGGCAATTGTGAGAAGTCGTTTTGTAGCATGCTGGTTACTGCCGTTATTACGAGGTCATCTTGACCTATAGTGACAAGTTTTTTGTTCGCAGCGGGTAGATTTCCGATTCGAAATGTTGGGTCAGTTGACTGTTCTAGGGCCGTCACGACCACTTCGGTCGTCGATACGTCTATAATCCCTGTAGGTTCGTCAATGTCGGGCTCCGCGATGTCAGGCATTGATGGGTCGGGTTCACCAGCGACTTCGCACTCCTCCAAAGCCTCGTCATCTTCCGGAGAACCATCGCCCGGACTGGTATCATCATCACACTTAAGCCGAATGCGAATTTTGGAGTCAACCCACGCCGACTCGAAGTCGGGCACAGTCTCTAATCCTAGACTGTCCAAGGCCTCGCGAATCTCGTAAACCTTGTTTTGCCCCCGCCGCTCCGCCTTGAACATTCGCAACAACTCCCTTACCGTCACGCGGCGAACGCGGTGGCCTTCTTTAAGTCGCTCGGATATGTGACCTATCTGTTTAGGAATCCACATTCGAAAGTTCCTTTCATCATTCACCGACCGACCAGTACACTCCACCAGCCTCAGGCAAGAACATCTTTCCTCAATTTGCTGCGTACAAGCTGTTGCCTTGTCCCGAGTACGCATCGAAGACATGCTGGTAAACCACGTCGCACTTCTTCTGGTAAAGCTCCGGGGTGTACGTGCGTGGCAGTTCATCGAGCATGGTCTCGATGGTGTATCGGACTGCGGCCCGTGTTGTCTGGCGTTTCTTCCAGTCCAGCACCAGCTTCTCACCCTTGAGCTTCGTGAGCAGTTCCTTCGCGACTTTCTTCACCGCACGCTCTTCAGCTTTGCTCAGAGCCGGGTCGGGCTTCGTCAGCAGGTCGAAGACGGTCAGTTCCTCTTCCGTTAGCTGCTCAGAGATGCCGCGCTTCTCCTCCTCCGACAACTTCTGAGTGAACGCCATTAATTGTGCAAAGAATGTTTCGACGTTGGCTGCACCGGAGTTGTACTCCTCAATCATCTTCTGGAACTCTTCTAGGAAGTTCATCCGGGTCTTGTTCAACTGAACCATCTGCCCGACCTTCGCCGCAAGTTGGCTCCGAAGCTTCTGTACCTCGATAGCTTTGCGCCCAGTGTCGAACTGCTTCTTCAGGAGTTCGAAGTCAATCTTACTCAGGTCGATGAGGTTGGAACCAACCGAAGGACGAATCACATAGCCCTCGGTTGCGATGGACTGGTCGAGAACGTCGGCCACGTCTTCCATTACGCCGGAAATGTCGGCGGCAGGAATTTCGCTGCGAATCTTCTCTGCAATGACGGCGAAGACCTTCCTCATCGCACCGAACTCGTTTGCAGCCGGGTCGGGCAGCAGAGACTTGAAGAGCTTCTCAATGTCGCCAGCCAGCCCGAGGAACTGACGGCGGATGTCGTCGCGCAGGACGAAGGCCGCGACCGCGTCGTCCTTCAGCTTTTCGCGCTGGAATCCGGAAGCCTCAAGAATTTTCTCCGGCTCCACGCCATGACGCTTCGAGAACTCCGTTGCACGTTCAATAGCAATTCGAAGCAGCCGGACAAGCTCATCTTTGTCCTTGATGGGCAACTCGCCCCCGGTCTGCGTAGTGCCGTATATGGCCAGTGCTTTCTGGAGATTCCGGAAGATGCCGACGTAATCCACGATGAGACCGTTCTGCTTGTCCCGCCACACGCGATTCGCCCGGGCGATGGTCTGCATCAGAGTGTGGTTCTTCATCGGCTTGTCGAGATAAATGGTGGAGCACGACGGCACATCGAATCCCGTAATCCACATCGCGCAGGCGAAGACGATTCGCAGCGGGTCGTCGGAGTTCTTGAACTTCGTCTCCAAGTCCTCCCTCACCATCCGCTTGCGGTGGATGGCGATGTCCAGCCCCTTCTTTTTGAACTCCTCAATCTCGTTCTGCGAGGGCGACACGACAACCGCCGTATCCGTCTTCTCGAAGAAACTCAGGCGGCTTTCAAGTTCCGGCTTGTCGGCGGGGTCGGCGGTCACGAGAGACTTACGCAGTTCGGCCAGCTTCTCCTTCCAGTGCTCCTGTACCTTATCGAACATCCGCACCGCCGTGGCCTTGTCGATGGAGATGACCATCGCTTTCGCCAGCACACCGCGCCCGGTGTAGTGAGCGACAATGTCCTCGGCGACCTTGTCCAGACGGTCCTCGCGAGTGATGAGGTGGTACTCTCTGGCGAACTCCCGTTCCAGCTTCTTCTGCTGGTCTTCGTCCATGTCGGCGGAGTCCACGATGTCGGCGATGTCCTGCCCGAGGTTCTCGTTCACCAGTTGGAGTTCGGGGATGCGGTTTTCGTAATAGAGAGGAACCGTGTTGCCGTCATCGATGGACTGCTTGAAGTTGTAGACAGAGATATAGTCGCCAAAGACCTGCTTCGTCAGTTCCTCTCCGGCCATCAGCGGGGTTCCGGTGAAGCCGATGAACGCGGCGTTCGGCAGAGCGTTCCGCATGTTCAGCGCGAACGTGTCGTACTGGCTGCGGTGCGCCTCATCGGTGATGACGATGATGTCTGACCTATCGGAGAGCTTCGGGTACTGCTCACCTTTCTCTGTGCGGAACTTCTGAATCAGCGTGAACAGGTAGCGATGGTCTTCGGCGTTGAGTAGCTGTTTCAGATGTTCAGCACTCTGTGCCCGAACGGCCTCCTCGGGTTCAATCACTGCTCCCGTCGAAGCAAAGTTCCGGTATATCTGTCCATCAAGGTCATCGCGGTCGGTGATTATCAGGAATGTCCAGTTGCCGAATAGCTTCCGCAGCACCTTCTGCGAGAAGAACACCATCGAGTAGCTCTTGCCGGAACCCTGCGTGTGCCAGAAGACGCCAATCTTTCCCTGATTCTCCTTAAGCTCCTGCACGGCCCGGATTGCCCGGTTCACGCCGAGGTACTGATGATTCTTGGCGACTAGCTTCGCGGTCTCGCCCTTGGCCTCGCTGTAGATGGTGAAGTTCTCCACGAGGTCGAGCAGCCGCTCCTTCTCACAGACCCCCCGGATGATGGTCTCCAGACTGACGACGCCCTCTTCGCCTTCATCATTAATCTTCTTCCACTCGGCGAAGTGCTCCCACCCGGCAGTCATACTGCCGATTTTGCTCTTCGAGCCATTGGAGAGGATGACGGCGGCGTTGTACCAGAACAGTTGCGGGATGGTCGTCTTGTAGTCGGATAGGTTGTGTTTGTAGGCATTCTCTAGTGCCCGGTGCGAAGCTTTCAGTTCAATGAAGACCAACGGGATACCGTTGACAAAGCCCAATAGGTCGGCACGTTTTCTGCCGTAGTCGCCGGAAATCCAAAACTGCGAAGCGAGAAAGAAGTCGTTGTTCTCCGGGGTCTCCCAGTCGATGACCTTGACGACCTCGGTGCATTCTTCATCGTCGGAGGAGCGGAAGATGACCTTCACGCCATCTTTCAGGAGTTGGTAAACCTCCTGATTTGCCCGGACAAGGCTGAGGACGCTACGGTCTTTGGTGAGTTCGCTGACGGCTAACTCCGCCGCCCCGGTGGACAGTTCCGGGTTCAGCTTCGCGATTGCCTCGCGCAGCCGAAACTCCAGCACCACTTGCTCGGAGGTCTCGCGCCCCAACGTGGAGCACTCACCGAAGGTCTCGCCATAACAGTCTGCTACTTCCCAGTCGAGACTTCTGAACAACTCAATCGTGTTGAGTTCCAGCGTTCCTTCACCGTCCGGGTCTGTGTAGGTCATACCATTTTTGCGACTGCTTCCTTTTCAATTTGTTCAACGCTGACTTCGCCGGAGACCAGCTTGGGGAGGAGCAGGTCGCGGGTCGTGCGGAGGATATTGTTACGCTCAACAAGATTGCAAACGGACTCTTCAATCGGGTTCACGATTGCTTCGTACCGTTGCCCAATCCCCAAAGGTGGTGCTATCACCTTCATTTTCTTTAAGTGCGAAGGCCCGAAGTGTATTTGGGCAACCCCCATCGCAAAGGAGAGAATCTGCTTTTGAAAATACTCCGATTCGAGGAAGTGCTTAATCTGCCACTTTCCAAATGCTGGAGCTTTAACCCGCATCCGGATTATCCCGGTGTTCAGCATCACTGGCAGGTGTCGCTTGCGAACCGTGGCCACTCGTCCCAGTGTCCCTGAACTTGAAACCACATGGTCGCCTTCGGCCAACAAAAAATGACGGTATTTACCAGTCCCGCTATCTAACTCAACACAGTGACTCTTGCTCGTATCGATGTCGTGGTCAATGATGTTTCGGACGTTTAGGAATGGTATACCTGTGTCTCGGAAGTCCCATTTTCGAAGTCCCGGCCCCTCCAAGAAATCCACATAATCCGAATAGGATTGACACCAACCTTCCGGAACACGACCCAATTCCGATTCCACCATCTTGACCTTCTCATGGCAGGGGAAGCGGAAATTGACGAACCACTCCCGGTAGAGCATCTGCGCCATCTGCTCCAGAATCTTAATGCGCCGTGTGTTGTTCTCAATTAGGTCGTCGTAGGCGCGAAGAATCGAAGCTATCTTTTTCTGCACCGTCCGAGTTGGAATCTTCACTGGAAGCATATGGAGCGCATTCCGGTTTACACCCGGAACAGCACCGGCGGAGTTCTGACTTTGCAAATTCAATGTGCGCAGGAGGAAGCTAATATAGAGTTGGTCGTTACCTTTGAAGTCTTTGACCCACAGAGTTGTGTTCAGAGGCCAGAAGTCAGTGTCGAGGTAAAAGACCTGTCCTAGCGTTCCGTACCTTCCTGTCACAACTCCGGGGGCGGCAACTTTTGAAGTGGCGTGATACCCAGTAATTCCCGAAGAGGATACTATCGGTACAGAACCAGCGGAACGTTCGCGTTCAGGCAAGTCGAACCCTCTTTGAAGAGTTATTACCTCGCCGAGTAGTGTCTCCGTCCAGCCGCTTTTCATTGGCAAGTTTCCAGCAGTGAGGCTACGTCCTGAGAAATTCTTTCTTCCAGTTCTCTTGCCTCAACGTTGAGCACCACCAATTCTTCGTTGAGTTCCTCCAGTCGAACTGCAAACTCAAAGTCATCGGCGGCACGTTCGGCCACGCCGACATATCGCCCCGGATTGAGGCTCCAGCCCTGTGCCTCAATCTCATCGAGTGTGGCGACCTTGCAGAGTCCGAGCATGTCTGCATACGTGCCTTTCGGGAAGCTCTCCTTCATCAGGTCTTTGCTTCCGGCTTCGGTCTCAGCCTTCTCTCCGCGATAGAGCCGAACAATGTTGGAGAGAAACTCCATCTGCTCCGGCGTGAACTCCCGGTGCGCACGGTCAATCTGGTTGAAGATGTGCCGTGCGTCGATGAATAGCACCTTCTTCTTGCGGTCGGTCTTCACCTTGCCCTTGTCGAGGAACCACAACGTGCAGGGCAGGGTGACGGTGTAGAAGAAGTTTGACCCGACCGAGACCATCACGTCCACGGCTCCAGACCTTAATAGTTCCCGGCGAACATCCAACTCCGAGCCTCTGGCGTCACCCGCAGAGTTCGCCATGACGAACCCGGCACGTCCGGTCGCACTCAACGCACTGTAGAAGAGTTGAATCCAGAGATAGTTCGCGTTGTCGGCCTTCGGCAGCGAGAACGGATAGCGCGGGTCATCCTTGATGCGCTCCTTGTCCACCTTGTCCACGTTGAACGGCGGATTCGCCATCACGAAGTCGAACTTGCCGACGCTCTTGTGCAGGTCTTCGTAGTACGTCACCGCTTGCTTGATGTCGCCAGAGAGACCGTGAACGGCGAGGTTCATCTTGCAGAGGCGGATGGTCTCAGCGACCTTCTCCTGACCGTAAACGGAAATCTCGGTGACGCTCTTCCGGTGGTGCTCCACAAACGCCGCCGACTGGACGAACATCCCGCCCGAACCACACGCCGGGTCGAGGATGCGTCCGTGGAAGGGTTCGATGATTTCCACGATGAGCTTGACGAGGCTGGTGGGCGTGAAGAACTCGCCGCCCTTCTGCCCCTCCGACATCGCGAAGTTTCCCAAGAAGTACTCGTAGATTTTGCCGAAGGCATCGCCCTCGATTGTCATCGGTATCGCGGCGAAGTTCTTTAGCAGCGAGATGAGCAGGTTCTTTTCGAGCGCGTTGTACGTTTTCGGTAGGACGTCGCGGAGGTCTTCGTTCTCAGTCTCGATGGCCTTCATCGCTTCGTTGATGGCCTTGCCGACATCGGAGCCCTCAGGCTGGTTCAGCAGGTAGGAGAATCGCGACTTCTCCGGTAGATAAAGGACACCCTGAGCCTGATAATCGGTCTTGCCAATCTTGCGGCGACCGCTGCCGCCCTGCGCCAACGCCTTCTCCGCCAGAGCGAACTTGTGGTCGGCATATCGCAGGAAAATGAGCCCCAACACCGGGACGGAATACTCGGACGATTTCAGCTTGGAATTGGCCCGGAGGTCATCGGCTGCGTCCCACAGACGCTTCTCTAGTTCGCTATGATTATTTGCCATTGAAAATATGAGTCCTAAGTGGCTGATTTTAGCAGTGTTGTTCGGAGAAAGAATTAGGAATTTAGCTCACGGCTCCTCCGAGTCACCTGTGACTGCATCTCCAACTTGGTTGCGCAGAACATCTTTGTTTGTCCTTGATTCTTGTTCACGTCGGGAATACGCTGTTTTGCAATTCTCAATACAGGAAATATGCATGTCTGAACCGAAGCAGCCCCCTACTCCACAACGTCCTCCTACCCCCTCGCGGGTTTGGGATAGTCAGTACGTTCCGCCACGCAAGGACAACTTTGCTCCTCCGCAACCTGTGATTCCACCCAAAAGCGACAGGAAGAAATAAGCGGCTTCCGTAGAAGTGCACCAGAAAGGGACAGCATATGGCAGCACCAGAACGGCCAGCAACCCCGCCGAAGCAAATCGTCAAGAAGAGCGGATACGTACCGCCGAAACCAAGTAACTTCACGCCGCCGCCTCCCGTCGTGCCGCCGAAATCGAGTCCTAAGAAATGATGCGTGACATATGCCGGAAATAGGATTTGAGGCCGGAGTGGTCTTGCTGTTTTTGCTGCCGGGATTCATCTCTGCGAAAATCGTGCGCTTGTTTTGCGCTGAGTTCAAGCGTAGCGAACTCGAAGGCATCACTGATGCGCTGATTCACACCTTTGCGGTCGTGGTGTTCTATGCCGCCTTCGTCAGGCAGCTTCCTCTCCACCTGAATTCTTGGACGCAGGACAAGAACGTGCATTTTGAGGTGGAAGTTTACCGCTGGCGATTGATTCTCCTGCTGGTTCTCGCAGTCGTGTGGGGCTTAATCGTCACGGTGAGCAAAAATAAGGATTGGCCGTGGAAGTGGCTTCGCGAGAAAGGATTCACGCAACAGAGTTCCAGAAGGTCTGTCTGGCATGATGTATTCTTCGACTTCGGTGACAAGGCTTACGTACAGGTTGAACTTAAGGATGGCAGGTATGTGCACGGGTATCTCGGGAACTACTCGCAAGAAGCCAAAGACCCTTGCCTGTTCGTGACAGAAGCGTCATGGGTATCTGTTGTTGACGGGAAAGCCGACATGACAAAAATTCCCGGCCCCGGAATCCTGTTGACCAAGGCATCGGAGATTGTCAACGTCGCCTTCCTTGACCCTATCATCACCACGGCCGCCAAGAGCGTGCCCTACTCAATTTTGAACCTAGAGTGTGAAACCATTGGAACCCAATCCGATGCAGGCTTTTGAGAGTTCTTTGTTCGTGTTCGATTTCTGTTCAGAGCCACATATCTACATTTTGAGCGGCCCGTTGGCACCCAAACTCGACGTAAAACCACAAGCGTTCACAGCACTTCCTATAAAGAAGGATGGAAGCATCGCATGAGTGCTCCGCATGCGGTAGTGGAGGATTGGACGCTCGAGCGAAAGACGAGAGTCGGCGATTTAATCCGGCAACTCTACTCATTGGTCTCAGCCTTAGAAAAGGAGTTTGAGGGACGGAGGTTTACGCCGGACGGCCACTTGGTCGGCAGCATCGGCGAGGTTGTTGCTGCATATGCCTTCGGTCTGCATCTGTTGCCCTCTTCCACTGAAACGCACGATGCGGTAAGTTCCGATGGAAAGTTTGTCCAGATAAAGTTCACAGGAGGAGATACCGCTATAAGTATGTACAGCGAACCTGACTATCTCCTCGTGCTTCAGCTTCGAAACGGGAAGTTTGTGACGGCGTACAACGGCGTCGGTTCAGTCGTCTGGCAAAACTGTCGTCCGCCACAGAAGAATGGCCAACGCTCAATCGCCCTGTCGAAATTGCGAAAGCTAGACGCCGAGAGCTCAGAGAAGCTTCGACAAGTAAACCCTTACCCATTGCTGAGAAAAGAAGCGTAATGGAGCTGGCGAAACCTCTTCGTTGGGACACTCTGATGGAGCGGCTCGCTCGGCGTCTAAAGAGACTACTAAAGGAAGCGTCTCGGCTTGATAACGATGCCGACAAGACTCCTGACGCATTAGCATTTCAGGATTTCATTCTGGATTTCCCATTCCCGACACAAATGATGCTCGTTGAAGCGGGGACGGACAGCGCGACTACCATGACGCGCACGTTTACGTTGGTGCGATTCGACCTCACGCAGCCGAGGTCGTCTGCTGCTGATTACTATGGCTGCATTTTAGCCAAGGACGGCACCGACCGCATCCCATCCCTGAGATACTTCGGCATGCAATCGCTTGACGCGCTGGAAAAAGCGAATGCGTTCACGGCAGCTACCGAAACTGGTAACCATTTCAGTTTTTGCGTTCCCTTCAACATATCCAAAAACCTCGACCGATATGCCGAGCAGATGTTTGGGTTTCTCTCTCATGAATTCATGCCCCACATTCAGAGGCGATATCGCTGTCGATACGTCGCGGATTTCAACGCAAAATACAATCTGACATCCGACCCGATTCTGCCGAGAGAGCAGCTTCTTATGCCACATCCTTTCTCTCACTCAATGGGGGGCGCAGGTAAGCTCACAGTTGAGGATTTGCAAACCCATGTGGCAGACATTCAGCTCATTTCACAAGTTCCACCAGACGTCAGGTCAACGTTTGAAGCCGCAAAGCAGCTCTACGTCTTCGGCTATTTCCAATGGCGGTTCTTCACCGTCGCTCGGCACTATGCCTGTCTCGCAATGGAGGCAGCAGTTAAGCACAGATGGATTCAGTCGCTGCAGAACTCACGAATCTGATGTTTGACAGAAACTGAGCAATCTCAGCCCGGATAGAACGACGAAACTCCAGACGTATGAATGCAGGAAAGCTGAAAGCACTTCTGAACCTAGTTCCACTCTCCTTCGAGGGCGGCTACTACGCCGAGACCTATCGTTCAGCGCAGACGATACCTCCAGAATGTCTGGATTCCCGGTACAGCGGACCGAGAACTGTCGGCACAGCTATCTACTACCTGCTCGAACTGGACACATTTTCCGAACTTCATCGCGTGGCATCCGATGAAATCTTTCATTTCTATCTCGGCGACCCAGTTGAAATGCTGCAACTGTGGCCAGACGGCTCCGCTAAGAAAGTGCTCATCGGAACTGACATCAAGAGCGGTATGGTTCCTCAGGTGGTAGTGCCGCATGGGGTATGGCAGGGGACGAGGCTGGTCGCAGGAGGAAGGTTTGCACTGCTTGGTTGCACCGTCAGTCCAGGATTCGACTATGCCGATTACGAGAGTGGTTCTCGCCGACACCTTTGCGAGGAGTATCCGGAACATCGGGACATGATTCGTGCGCTGACGAGGCAGTGAACGACGAACCGTTGAACATTCCGGTTTAGTCCCAATCGTTTTCTACCTCGACAACAACCGGGCAGTGGTCGCTCAGTTTCGACCATCTTTCAAAGCTTCTAACCTCGGCCTTCGTGAGTCGGGGGAGCTATGTCTCCGGGATGAAGATGTAGTCAATGTGATAAGGCTTGTCCTCGTGGTGGCGGAAGTAAATTGTCGGGCTAGATTCCTCTCCGTGCATCTCGCTGAAGTAATGGTGATAACCACTTACCGACCCTCGGTCAGCCAAAATCTTCACGACGGTCGAGTGATTGATGATTTTGTGTCTTGAATCCCAGATTGTGTTGCTGTTCAAATCACCTGCGAGAACCACTGGACTCCCGTTGAACCTTTCGGGGTGTGATGTTAAGGCGTAATAAACCTGCCCGACGTAGTTGTCCACGTTTCTTGAGCCCACACGGCAAGCCCAGATTGCTATCAACGTGAACGGCGTTGGGGCGTTGACTTCGATGGGCACAATCCACTTCTGCTCAGGCGAGGTGAGCGTCCGAATTTCCCAGTCCTTGCGGCAAAACACGCCGAGCCCTTTGTGGGGATTGCAGCCGAACCAAAGCGAGTTGAACCCTCGCTCTCGGAAAGCTATGGCAGATTCTTCGGAACATTCGGGCACAACCGCCACGTCAGGGGTTCAACGAGAGGAGCGCATCCGCTTTTTTTTCGAAAGCCTGTTGGCGATTCCATGTAACGATTCGCATAGTTGCTGCTCAGCCTACCGAGATGAAGCGTCGGCTTCGCCAATCACTTCCGTGTTCGCCGGTGCTACGGGAGTCTCCTCCGGCTTTGACGTCGTGTCAGGAACCCGACGACTTACGTGCTTCCGCTTGTGCTTCTTTACAACATGCTTGGGCGTGACTGGGGCTGCAACCGGAGCAGCGACCTGCTGCGGCACCGGAGCGACAGGAGCCTTCGTTTTAGTGGAGGTGGACATCGCATAGATGATGAAGCCGACCACGAACAGCACAATCAGAATGCCGAGCGGCAAGATGCTGGTCGGGGGATTCTCACGCGGATGAAGCTGCTGCGCATCCGGCAAACTCGACTGGTAGTACAGCCCGGTGCCGGGAATTCCGCCACGGACATACTTCTTCCCCTTCGAATTCACACCGACTCTGGCACCCGGCACGCCGAAGCTGAAGCCGAGGCCGGACTTCGAAAAGTTCAGCCTGAACAGACCGAAGCTCTTGCTGCGGCGGAATGACCAGCCCATTTCGTGACCTCGCAAAGTGGGGAGCAGAGTAGTTTACGTCTGCGAGGGGAGGAGCGCGAGTGATTCTTTGCCCGATGCAGAATGCTGCCATCACTTAGGAACTTGAGGTCGTTCGAGAAATCGGGTCAGCTCCCCTGAGCGGATGATGAGGCATTCTGACCTATGGTGGGTCGGCGCGTTTTCTCGTCCATGTTTACCTTAATGGTTCTGAGGCGCGAGACTTCACCAACTGGACGCACCATCAGCACCATCGAACTCTAACGAGGGTTGAACGTCGAAAGAAAGAAAGAAATTAATTTAGGGCGGGAACCAATGAAACCAGACGTTGGCCTAATCGTCGCTGTGCAACGAAATCAAACCGGGGCTGATGTTCACAGACTTAACAACCTGTTACATCTCTACGTGTGCGCGTGCTACGCCAAAGACAATGCGTTGGCCGACCGTGGCAAACACGAACTAATGGCCGTGCTGATTGAGAAAGAACGAAATCAGGTGGCGCAGACGAGAAATCGTATGCAGTAGGTGTCTAACTGCATTCTCACGAGACTTGGTTGTTTTCGTTGCTTACCGGGGCAGCGTTGCTGGTCTCCGCGTCGAATCGTTCATTTCTTCAGGTTCTCCACCGCCATCTCCAGCAAGTGCTCAACGCCATCTTTGTCGGTACCTTCCAGCGTCTGCACGGAGTGCATGAGAGCGAGGGCTCTTTCAATGGATTCCTGATTCGACTCTGACATGGTATTTTCTCCGTGCTGATTGTAGCGGAACATTGCTGGCAGACGTCGATGTGTTGCCTTCTCGTGCGGACCCGGAAACGAATTACCAGAAGTTTATGCCGTCAACTCCTGACGGTACCTGCATTTCCTTACAACAATCACTTCACATCGCGACCGGGTGTGCGTCTCCGGTTTGTGCGGCATTCACCGCCATGGTACGAAGCGCATCGACATTCGCGGAAGGTCTGGGCATATGTGGAGAAGAAATGCCGCAGAGGATTACGAGCAATGTAGCTTGTAGCCAGAGGGCTGCGATGAACGTGACAAGTCGCTCTAGGTTAAAATCGGGGCGCAGAGGCTTAACATGGATACTCATGAGTGTAAAAGCCACACCATTCATCCACAATCAGCGGTTCGCCTGAGCTAAGGGAACATAGTCATTGCGGTATTCGCCAAGCCTCTTCGCCAGCTACAATTCTCTCCAGCACCCCTGAAAATCTGACACCGTGAACATGAGGTGAAGTCGTGAAATCCGTTACCCTGACCGCGTTCTGCCCACAGTTGCCAGCCGCACACGCATGGCAAGAGTCCGATGGCTCTGGCTCCACATTAGCAGTCGCGATTGGACGCGCCATTGACCAGTTGCTGGCTTTGCCACACGTCAAAGGAAAACGGATTGAATCGCTGAAATTAACGGTGCAGGTGGTGGAGTAGGGACGCAGAAAAGTGAAGAGGCGTCCCGGAAACCAAGACGCCCTTGGTAGATTCCCCTCCCCCGAAGAGCTACCACTTCAACAAGTCGGATTCATGTCAGTGGTGCGACAATGCCGAGAGGAGGAATGAATGAGATTCCCTGCGGTATACCTTCTTCACGGTCTTGGTGGCTCGCCCAACGGTTCGGTGTCTCAGCTTGAGGCTGAACTGCGCATTTGCGAGCCTGAACAGAATTACGTACGGCCACTGATGCCGCATTGTGACCCAAGGGGGCCAGCGTGGGCATCAGTACTCCATCTCCGAAATATTGGCGTGCCGAATGGGTTGCTCATCGTTGGCGTCAGTCTCGGCGGCTTGGTCGCAGCAAAGCTTCAGGAGCTGGAACGCCCGGATTTGCACGTCGTCTGTATCAGTTCGCCGACCTTCGCAGATGAGGTGGAACTAGCCAAGCGGATGGTACATCGGGTTGCGCTTTACTCTTCGGCGGACGAGGTGATTGCGGGGCGCACCGGAAAATGGCCGGAACTGGCCGACGCGTATGACTTGCCTTGGCTCGACCACGACACAGACAAGCACAAGAAAGCTTTGGGAAAAATTCTCTGCGGGTACTTGGAGGGGCGTGACATTGCGCGGGAGTTGGAAGAGGTTAACGATTTGCCCTAGTCTGAGTGCAGAGAAAATGACTATTGTCGAGTGTTTCCACGAAGCCGAGTGCCAAGCCGCTGCGCTGCAAGCATACGAGCGGTTCTCAGTGTCGGCGAATTGGCCAATCCCCGAATTGTTCTGTAGCTACGCCGCGTCACGACCTGCCTTCGAATCTTCCACAAGTCGCTCCGATGCACTCAGGGTCTTCACTGCCGAGGTCTACGAGAACTTGCGACGGTATTGGATGGTATTTCGCAGTAGCTCCACCGGACAATATTGGCCATCCGAGCGAGTCTTCGACTCCCTGAAAGACAACTTCGCGGACCTCGGGTGGAATACGAACATCACCCTCGCGAACGTCCCAACCATCATCTCCGCTCAGGAGATGGTGTTGCGACTCGAAGCACTTCGGGATATCAAGCCGAACAAAGGCTATCCGATAATGGCCGCATCTAAGTTCCTGCACTTCTTCAACCCGCGCCTTTTCCCGATTTATGACAACGAGATTGTCTGGGAGCGGGTGATGAAGCTGTTCAGGAACGATTTCAAGACGTACTGCATCAGCGCAGGACTTCCGTACGACATGACTGACAGTGCGGTGTTCCTACGGAACTATATCTGGTGGGCAAGTTCACTCGTGGCTGGAGCACATCCCGAATTCATGAGCGTCTTCTCGCGATGGGCAGAGGAGAACTCCAATGAAATACTCAGTCCTAATGACCTCAGTTTGCTCTACGCGACCGCATTTGAGTTCGCCGTAATTGGAGCCGAGCGCATCGAGAATGCGCGATTAGCACCAGTGCGACCCTAGCAAGAGGGATTTGCAAGCTGATGCTGCATGTACGGGGTAAGCTGGTCAATAAAGCCCGCAGCACCTCCGCACCACCTGAACCACCCTACCGCCCACACCCGAGCCGCCGATTGCTGGAATCGGTCAAGGCTGGTTCGTCAATAGAGTTCACAGAAGAACGGAATCGAAAAGGATATTTATCTGTTCTACTGCGCCACGCATCGAATCAGATTCGCCACCATGATAAGAGCAACCATCCATATGGCTGTATAGATTTCTCAACTTGCTGTAGACGTTACTGAACCGCCACCTTTGCCAGTCGTTGATAACCTCCTCGTCTCGCAGCCATGAAATCACCAAGTCAGACTTCCACGGAAACGCACGGCCATTGATGGAGAGTCTCTGCACCTTCCATCCGTTCAACGCACAGCAAGACTCTATATCTGAAAACCCGGTTCGCTCCGTTGAGACTTCTTTGTCCTTGAACTTCAAGGTCGATGGAAGAGGCAAACAGAGCGACCAACGAGCACGCAGTGCAGCTTCGATGGCAGCATGGGTGTAATGCGAGGCAATGGTGAAGAAGCTGTACTCGAAATAGCCATATACATAGAGCATTTTCGCTCTGCCGATGAGTTCGCGGACACCGTCTGGTACTTGAGGGATAAGCTGAATATCAGCAACATCCTCCTGAAGCTCTTGTAAGGTGTAACGACGTAATCGATTGTCGGTCGGGTGAGCATCCGTTGCAAAGTCCAGTCGCAGTAGTTCAGGAGCGGACACAATTGGGTCGGGCCGAAGTCCGTACCTCGATTCGAAATCGGGCTCCTTAAGGAAGAACTGGACAAGGCTGGTTTCCAAATTGAGCCAGAAGCATAACTCTGCGCCATACCTCTCCGGACTTTTGCGAATGTCGAAGGAACCAAGAAATGTATATTGCTGCTGCTGGATGCACGACTTGAATTTCAGGTCACTGAGACCGGACTGAACTGGGTCATTGATGTTGAAGTGCTCCGACAACAACTCGCCGTGGTGCGATAGTTCCTCGGCCTCCAATTCATCCACAAAGCGAACTTGAGAAACTCCGGGCTCCAACAAGTCGAACCGGATTAGAGTCCAGACGTCGTCGCCCTCCTTTCTTTCGGGACGCTTAGAAGCGTCAATGAATAGCACATCAGCCGGAACCGCACGAAATAACGCCTGTTTCGCGAGGGCGCAGGGAGAACCAGACCCGTCCGGAAGGAGGCTGACGAACTTGGGTATGAGTTCATGGACTGCGGAGGCAACACGTTGGACAGCGAGTGCGACTACAGCGATTTCAATTTCGGAGGTCATCGGCCAGACTGTGCTCCAGCGCGCCTCACCTTCTGTCGCTTTGGCCAACTCGCGGTGTTCACTGAAATCACCAGGAATGTCGGGTCGTCAACCGTCCTCGCGAACCAGACGTCACCGAGTCCGGCCATGAAGCCTTGCCAGTTGCCGAAAATGCATTCTGGTACCTGTTTGGTTACAGCTTCTCGAACCTTTGCGTCGAAGATTCGGTCGTAGTTCCGCAAGAATGCCGTCCGGTTGTGGATGCGATACTCACCGCTGATGCGCAAAGGGTACTGCATCATTCCGGAGGTAGCCATCCGGTCATCTTTTGTGACCGCTGCTTGAAGCTGCTTCATGAAAGCAATCGCGCCGGGAGCATCATCCTTCCTCCAAGACTGGCTCCATGCCTTTCTGCACGACTCGGGAGTTTGCTCGGCATCGGGACTCTGCCCCAAGACACTACTGGAGAGAACTAGACACAGGGTTATGAGGAATGCGGTCTTCACAACAGCATCGTACGCCTGAGCCAACCAGAGAGGAACGCGAATTTGTGATTGCAACGCCCAGACTAGCCCAGAGTACACTGACAAACGATGGCTGACCTGTTGCTTGTGCTACTCGAACTGTTCTTTGACTTCCTCATAGAATTTGGGGGAGAAGCATTACTTGATTTGCTTTCTCGCGCAGCAGCGGGCTTTGGCATGGCACTGATTCGGGTGGTTCGGGCATCGTGATGACCCGGAGTGGCGATGATTGATACTCAAGCTCGAAAGTCAGCGATATCAGCGTTGACCCGGTTCTTTCTTCAAGGCGGGACGACAAACTTTCAGTACATGGACAATTATCCTTTGCGCAGCAAAGACCCGGCACTCAAGTCTATCTACTGGATGCTGTGGGGATTGTATTCTGATGTGCGCAAGCACAAGATGTCTGGCTCCCACGCACTGACACCCGAAACAATGGAACTCGTGAACCGTTGTATCTTGTTTCTTCAAACTGACCGAGAGTACGAATGGGACAGCCGTCTGTTCTCCTTCGAACGGGCAAAGCGTTCATGGTCTCGACTAATCCACGGCCTCTTTGCTCCTAAACGCCAGTCTTCCGTTCAGGAGCAATTGGCGGATGTCCTCGCGGACGAGCCTAAGGGAGACGCTGAGGTCTGGCCATTTTACAGACGTAGGGACTACGAAGGGGCGCGACAGCTTAGTTGTTAAAACGACTGGCGGAGGTGGTCAGAACGGCTTGAGACTGGCTATCGTGGGCAGAGGGTACGCACCTTCGTGCTCTGACAAATTGTAGACTTCAAGCTCGGAGAGCTTGCCGTCTCGCGCATGTAATTGGACGCCGACCTGCCACCCTTCAGGTGTGGTTCCTATGTAGTCGGCCAAAATGTGAGACGCACCAGTCGTGGCCTCCTTGGCGTCCCCGACCGCAAGGTCAATGCTTGGACATCCACAGCGACACCGACCTACGACTCGCACAGTTTCAAGTTGTGGCATATACGCCCTAGCCTCGGGATTACCATTCTCAACAAGCCATATCAGGAGACTGCACTCATCTTCTGAAAGTGGCCTGTTCTCTATTCCGCGAGAGGGCATTATCACAGCACCAGCGGCTTCCGGTCGCTTGGTGCGAAGGAGGCGTCGCGCCCACTCTCGTATCTTGGACGATATTGCCACAGGTTCACCCACCACTGTTCTCAGTTCTGACTGCCTCTTGCTGATACAAATCCAGACCAGCAGAACACGACCAACATCGCGACAATCAGACCAATCGAAACCGCTGGATAGCGCAGACCGAATGCAAGTGGGCGGAGAAGGACAGGATATAAGTCCAGCGCGTCCACCAGCCCGAGGCACCCACTCAGGAGTAGCAATAAATAAGCTGTGCGTAAGGATTTCTCGCTTGGCTCATGTAGCCACATCCTGAAGCGTGTGTCGTGTTTATCCAACATGAACCCGAGCAAGAAGAATGCGTAAATCCACTGGCCAGTACAAAGAAGGAAGACCAGCCCCGCGTAGCAAGCTAAACGAAGCAGCAGAACCTGCATTTCATTCGTAAGACTCTTTGACAACCTGAGCACGAGCAGCAATGTCGCGCCGAGGCAAATTGTCATGCACGACGCCCAGAGCGGAATGTATTTGACCAGAATCTCGAAAATGTTCATCGCTCGGGAAGACTACTTTCGGTCGCCTCGCTAGAGTCCGTGGCAAGCAGTTCGCGAGAGTATTGGATAATCCCGTCCTCGATTTCGCGTCGGATGTCATTCGGAGAGCCGCAACCAACGAAGTAATGGCAGTCCTCGTAGTCCGACGCATTCCCGACGTAGGGCATCAGTTCTTTAGGTGCGTTCGGATAGAGGTCTCTCACAATCTCACGCCAGATGTAGCTAGCTCCCACGTACGGCTTGACCCTGCCATCAACGATTGCCTGAGCGATGAACCGAGCCAAGACATGCGCCGCCTCTTCTTTGGAGATTGACTCTTGAATGCCGAGTTCCGCAAGAAAGCCGGGCATCAATGGCTGCAAATCGTAGAAGGTGGGGTTCATCTCTCCGGCTAGTCGTCTTGTGAACTTTCCGTCGTATCCGAGTTCCAATGCAGTCTGTGCGAGTAGAGGTGCTTCCTCGCTAGGCAGTCTGCCAAATGTCCACCGTGCTTGAATCAGCTTGGGGGAAAACTCGAATCCGTCGAACCGCACAAAACGCTCCATGTCGGCACAGCTTTGATACCGACACAGTAGGATACTGCGAATCCTGCGCAGGGCAAAGCAGGTTAGCTCCCGGCTGTGCTTTGCTGACTGCTGCACGAACTCGGCGCATCGTAGTCCTGCATGCGCGGAAGTATAGCCGAGCTATTTTTCAGGTTCTCCAGCGGAATTCTCAGGTTCAACTACGGCGGCACTCAGTTCCATCTTCCGGGTGCTGCCGCTCCTTCGACGCGACCGTTCACGCGGAGCCGCATCGCGCACCTCACTTTTGGGCTTCTTTTCCCGTTTCTTGACCCTCGCTTGGGCACGTCGGTACCCGCGCTGGCCGAGGTTCCTGAAGGCTCGATTTTGTTCGAGTCTACGGGGACGTTGGTGGGCAGTACCTTGTCTCGGAAGTAGAAATCGAACGGCAGCTTTGTTGCCACCTTGATAGGCTTGCCGCCCTTGATGAACGGCTTGAACTTGAATTTCTTTGCTGCCCTGACTGCTGCATCCGCCAAAATGGGGTTGCCGCTGAGCACCTCAGTCGATTCCACGTCGCCCGTCTCTGAAATATTTACTCTGACCATCACCTCACCCTGAATCCCGTCACGTTCTGCGGCCAGTGGATAGTCCGCCTTTTGCGTGTGAACGAATTCAAGAGACGTGGAGTCAGGGAGAATTGGCTGAGGCGTAATCGCAGTACTGCTTACGGTGGCCGCGCCTTGGCTCTCGTTCTTGTGCGCAGTGGTCGAATTCGCCGATTGCGCAAAAACGAGGCTTGGCGCGAGGACGATTAGAGCCGCCCATTTCCAGTTATGTGCCATATAGGTCGTTATTGTAGCGGCCACTCACAAAAGCAACAATGTCATCTTTGGAGGTAACCCGCGAAGCACATTCGGGGCGACCGAAGCCGCCCCAGTAAACCTCACCTGCTAAAAGTAGTCGCGGACGCTTCCATCGAAATCTGCCTGACTTCAGGCAGCAGTTCTTGAAAGCTACGTCCCGAGCCGCACGGACATGGGTCATTGCGCCCGAGCTTTTCGATGAGTTCCTTGTCGCCGTGAAGGCTTCCAGTCGTCTCGCCCGTAAAGTTGCGACGCCACCTTCCCTCCCGAAACCATAATGAGCGGCGATGGCCTCCAGCAGGGTGGATTTTCCCGAGCCGTTTTCACCCACGAAGAAGCACACTCGGCTTCGAACGTCGATGTGTTTTAACGAGCCGATGCAAGGGACATTGAAAGGATATTCGTCCCACGACTGCACACGGTCTCGCAGCAGTTCAATCTTCTTCAGTCGCATCATCTGAAAATCTTCCGGATGCGATTATCTCATTCAGCGTGGCTGTGCCTCCTCGTAAGCAGCGAGTGCAGCCAGTAGTCTCCGCAAGGTTCCCGTTGAGATGGGTTCTGCTGTTGAGGAAAAAGGCGACCAGAGGCTGTACGCAAGGCATCGGTTTGACTATAAGTGTCATTCCCCTCAGACCCTGCGTCGGCGTAAACTGCTCCCGGCGAAGTATGCCCCGAAGCTGCATGTCATGGTGTCTATAAAGTAATGATGCGTCGAATTGCCTTCCGTCGCTTGCTTCCACTCATTTTTACCGCGATGCACCTTATCCTCGTGTTAGGTGCCGCAGCACATCCATCCCGTGCGTCCGCTGACGAACCTGCATCCTTCCGCAGCGTGGCTTACCAAGAAGGAACCGATTGGAAGCCGATGGAGCCACGCCCGTTAAGTCCTGCGCAGCGGCTAGCGATGGTCATCAATCTTCCGGCTTTGCTGCTTGGCATCCCCATCGCGGCGACGATGTTCACCGGAAGTGACATGGCTCTTCTGTATGCCGCGACCCCGTTCGTTCCATTGCTCTGGTACGGAATCGGGCGATGGCTGGATATCAGGCTCGGCTTCCTCCCGCATTCCATGCACCGATTGGCTTCGCGCCTACTGCGAGGAGGACTGGTGTTTCTGGCGGGGGTATTCCTGCTAGCTGCTGTGGTGACAATGACTCATCACCGGATCGCGGACACTTACTGGATAGGCTCTGCCCTCATCCTGTGGTCTGCGGTGTTCTTTACGATGGGCATACCACCCTTTTCATGTCGAAGAGAGGCTGGTCGGTTATGACCTTGTGGCGAACAGTCTCAGTCATCATGCTACTGGTGCTTGGTTCCAGTGCAGCCGCGTACGCCCAAAGTTCGAAGCACCCCGACACGGCAGAAGACACCTTGCAGCATTACATCAATTTGCGACTCGGTTGGGCAGACTGGAAGGAATACTCGCAATTCATCACTTGGCCGGATGAACCGGGTTGGGATTGTTGGAGGGTAGCCAAGGAGTTTTTCGTTGGCCAATCCTCCAAGCGCAGTACCAGAGTTGTCATCCAGGTGGATGCCCCAGTGCCGGATTATCCATACGTCGGATGGCAACACCTTCGGGACTGGCTGGCACGAATCGCTTCGGATGAGCGCGAGTCAGCCGAACGGCAGGAAGCTGCGCATAATGCGGCTCGGGAAATTGCTAACGCCGCAATTGTTCCTGACTGTCCTAAGGGCGATATAGCAAAGGCAGGACATCCGGTTTGGTTTCCAGAATACAACAGTCTCGCCATGGGTATTTCTACGCTGAGTGTTAGCTATAGCGTAGATGAGCCCGTGGTTGTAGGTGTGTGGGCGGAGAATCGCAGTAACGATATGCGTTACGGGAGCACATGCTCAATGTTTTCGGCTTGGCGAGTGGATGTCTTTGACTCCGACCATCGCCCTATCCAGAGTCGGCTTGAAAAGCTTCAAGAGCAGGAACGTAAGGATGGCCGAGGCGTTCTGGGTTCGGTTTGTTCAAGCAACGTGTCTGTTCCCATACCGCCGCATCAGTGTGTACTCGTAAAAGTTCTGCCACTCAATGAGCAGCAAGGATTGCCTACTTATTGGCAGTTCGACCTGCGACCGGGACGCTACACAGTCACGGAAAAAGGCAACGATTCCGCTCAGCCGGGACTGACTATCACCATCTCGGGGAAATGACAAAGTCAACGAGGTCACGTATTGGCTGTCAGGCTAGAGGCCCAGAGGTAGTTCATATCCTGTAGCCATTGAACCAGTGCCCGCCCGTCGAATCGGAGGCGAAGAAGCCAATGAAGTTGCGGTGGCGAAACTGACCCTTGCAAACCACCTCGTTTGAAGGTGGTTCCGAGCATTCCGAACACCGCTGTCCGTCAAGAGAAGATTTAGAATCGACCCTGGGACTTCTGAGACATCGGTCTCTAACTATTCGGGAGGTGCTTGGCAACATCTCCCAAACTCGTGTTATGCCTTTGCGACGTCAGTGACTGCTTTCTTGGTAGCGGATGGAGCCGCCGTCTTCTTCGCAGCAGCTTTCACAGCTCTCTTCTTCTTCGCCCACCGCTTCTGCTGAGCCTCCGCCATACGCTGGCGGGCTTCTGGACTAACCACTCGCTTGGCTCCCTTAGATGGCGCGCTCTTCGACGTGGCTACCCGCTTCGCATTGGCATTCGACTTGGCGGTCTTCGCCTTTGCCGCCCAGCGTGCTTTCGCCGCCGCTGCCAACTTCTGTTTAGTCTCCGCGCTCATGGGACTCCGCGCTCCCTTGGCGGTGGGAGGAGCCACTGGAGCAACATCTGCTGTTTTCACTGCAGCAAGTTCGGCAGGTTTTGTAACGGGGCCGGTCGGAGAGATGGCGGTTCCATCCAACGCTTCGAGTGCGGTGATTGCGTTATTGATGCGGTCACGCTGGGCGCGGAGGTCAATGAGAATTTGTGCAGTATCCATGAGGGAGAGCTCCTTATTGTCGGATAGTAACAGTGTGAAACATCAGGCACAGCAATCAGTACAGCAGGTTTCATCATGCACACCTAAAGGTCGACGTTTATATTGTCTTTTCTAAATACGTAATATCCTGAGTTACTTCTTAAGAGAGGCATCATGGCGTCCTTTATCGCTCTTGCCACATAGAGCTGTGCCGAGTCTCGCAGGATTATACGGGAATATGTTGTATCAGATCGCCGGACTCGGCAGTCGGCGCACTTTCCGCTGAAAACATATCTGATTTCATCTCTTCGAACTGCGTTCGAACCGATATCGAATGAACCTCGAACAGTGCCGAACACGGTTCGATAATGTTTGAACTCTGTTCGAGTCTTTGTTTTACCGGACAACATCCTAAGGCCCCGGCTTAGGGATGGTGTCTTCGCTCCCAAAATGATTGCGGCGATTCACTCGCTGCAATCCATCCTTCCATCTACCAGTGCGCGTACACAGGGCCGCGTTCCATTGCATCGCAAATTCCGCATTACGTCAGCGAAATGCTCTTGCAGCGCGAATTCGAACAGCGTTAGCGTCAGCCGTATGCTGACGATTCGCGCGATGAGTAGCGGAGCAGGGTACGCACAACGCCACCTGGAGCAGAGCGATTACTATGACGAGAATCGCAAGATCGAGGGACAGTGGCTCGGCCATGGCGCAGAACTGCTTGGTCTCGAAGGCAAGGTCACACATGAACACTTCGAGGCGATCCGCGAAGGTACCGATCCGTGTAGCGGGGAGTACCTCCGCCCACGGCATGGAGCAGATCGAATCGGCGAGGGTGGCGAGGAGCAGAGTAAAGCCCGTTCGCTTTACGATCTAACATTTTCCGCGCCGAAATCCGTATCGATCATGGCGATTGTTGCCGGAGACGAACGGCTTCTGGAAGCACATAAGCGTGCGGTTGCCGACGCTTTGACGGAAGCCGAGGTATATGCCGGTGCACGAGTGAGGCTCGCTGGAGCGAATGACGACCGTGCCACCGGCAACTGGGTTGTGGCGGCCTACACGCACGACACGAGTCGCGAACTCGATCCGCAATTACATACACACGCGGTGGCGGCCAATCTTACCTTCGACGGCACGGAAGGAAGATGGAAGGCCTTGCAAGCTTCCGGACTGTATGAACGCCGCGCCTATCTCACAGAGGTCTACCGGAACCGACTGGCATTCGAAGTTCGTTCTCTCGGCTACGCGGTTGAAAACCGCCATGATGCCAAAGGCCGGGACCGTGGCTTTGAGATCAGCGGGGTGTCGCAAGACCTTCTCGACAAGTTCAGCCAGCGCAGCGCGCAACGGGATCGTGCCATTGAGCAGTTCACTCAAGAGCAAGGGCGCAAGCCGACGGACAACGAAGTGGCGGTCCTGGTCCGCGAATCGCGAGCACAGAAGATGTATGAGATTCCGACCGAAGAGTTGAGAACGCGGCAAAGGGAGCGCCTCACCGTAGATGAGGCACATAGCTTGCAACAGACGCGAGGTCAGGCACTATCTCCCTTAAAAGAACCGGAAATCAAACGGGAGCAGTCGGCGGCATCTCTGACCTACGCCCAGGAGCATCTGTTCGAGCGGCTCTCTGTCGTGAAAGAGCACGCACTGATGACCGAATCCCTGCGACACGGACGCGGCAAGCTTTCGCTCGATCATCTGAAAGGCAGCCTGATTTCGGAGGAGACACGGGGAGCGGTGATCCGCGCACGGGGAGAGATCACTACCAGAGAGAGTTTGGAGCGCGAGAGGGACATGGTTTCAATGGTCAACCGTGGAATAGGCCGCGATGAGCCTCTGGGCAGAGGACAGGATGCTGATTTGTCCAAGGAATTGAACACCGAACAGAAGCGCGCTGTCCTGGAGATTCTGCATTCGAGAGATTTCGTGGTCAACCTGCGCGGTGCTGCCGGGACGGGAAAGACCGCCACTCTCCGTGAGGTTGATCGCGGCCTCAAGGATTCTGGACGGGAGGTAGTGGCAGTAGCTCCCACGAGAAGCGCTGTCGAGGAGTTGGACAAAGCCGGATTCACCGGTGCGGTTACGGTGTCACGTCTTCTGAGCGACCCAGAGATGCAGAATTCACTGCGGAACAAGGTTCTGATTGTGGATGAGGCAGGCATGCTCTCCGGTCGCCAGATGCAGGCGTTGCTGCACGTTGCCAGCGATCATTATGCTCGGATCGTGTTCTCTGGAGACACGCGGCAGATTCAGAGCGTAGAAGCCGGTGATGCCCTGCGCATCCTTGAGCGTGAATCCTCGCTCAAGAGTGTCTCGCTCACCGAGGTACAGCGGCAGACTCATGCGCTATACCGAGACGCTGTAAAAACCCTCCGCCAGTCTCCAGAGGAGGGATTTCAAAAGCTGGAAGCACTGGACGCGGTTCGTGAGGTTCCTCTCGAAGATCGCAGTCGGTTGGTAGCAGAGACGCACCATGCGTTACATTCAACGGGAAAGAGTGTGCTCGTCATTGCCCCAACCCATGAAGAAATCGATCAGTTGACGAGCGCCATACGAGAGCATCGCCGGGAGCATGGCGACCTGGGCACGGGAGAGAAATTCATGCGAGATGTTCCACTGCAGTGGACGGAGGCACAGAAGCGAGAGTTCGGGAATTACCAGGAAGGGATGGTTCTGCGCTTTCACCGCTCGACCAGCGTTGCGGAGAAGCATGAGGTGCTGCAAGTCTTACGCGTGGAACCAAAGCGGTTGATTGCGCGGAATGACCATGGAGACACCGTCACCGTTGCACATAAACAGGCAAAAGCATTTTCGGTCCACGAACAGAAGGAAATCGACGTAGCTCCGGGCGACCGTCTTCTACTGATGGCGAACCGGCACGGCTCGGAGTTCAAGGCCACGAACGGTGAGTTTGTCACAGTGCGAAACACCGCCGAAGGAAAGATTCAGCTGGAAGATGGACGGACATTGCCGACCAACTATCGGGAGTTTGATTACGGCTACGCGATTACCGCCCACCGCAGCCAGGGTAGAACAGTCGACGCCGTCATCGTCGCTGCCGATTCGATGAAGCGGGAGTTGTTCTATGTTGCTGCGACGCGCGGACGCAAAGAGATTGCCGTGGTGACAAGCGACACAGACCGTCTGCGTGAAACGATTGGGATATCGGCGGCACGTCAATCGGCGACGGAGATGGCGCGGCAGCAGCCAAATACGAACAGCCCGGAGATTGCTCCGGACGTTCCGCGATCACGTGATATTTTGCCACCTCTATCAGCGCCGTATTCTTCGCACGATGGATCGGAGAGGAAACCACAAGAACATGCATACGAGCATGTCATCGAGCCCGGCTGGCAAGGGATAAGCCGTTAGTTCAGGTGGCTAACCGCAGGGTGGATCTGCAAGAAATGACCTTGATAGATCGTCAACTTGAGTGCGACCCGTGACTCGGCAATCTTCCTTAAAGCCCCGGAGTACTATCCTTCCGACCGTGAAACTTGCAGAAATGGTTAACAGCACTGCGTAGATTTTTGATGAAGAGCGGACAGAAATCGGACGATCAGCTAAGCTAACAGTGGATCGGGTTTCCGTCGAACCGAAGATCTAATCCCCTTTTCTCAGGAAGACCATTCGTTCCTCTTCTCGTAGTGGAATCCCGTCGATATAGGCAGCGAGCAGCGAAATACCCCATGGCTAAGATATCAATCGAACACCATATAGAACCATACCTTCATCTGCCTTCTATTCAGGAACTCCTAAATGATCTAAATCCACCGCCCCGAGAACAAAGAATCAAAATAGCGCGCTCTCTCTACTTGCCCGAAACGTATGTGAAGGTATTTAGAGCGCTACGTCCGTTTTCGTTTTTCATAGCCTATCTGCTGGAATCTGTCTTTTGGATTTCGGCTGTAAGCTTCCATGTTGGTAGTGCTGGATTCCAGCAGTTCATGCATGATTATGGCCTAGCGCTGAACCGATTGTTCTTTTTCTTGTACGTCATTCAGGCCATTTTTCAAATCGCGGGTGCTGTCAAACCGCTTCTAAAGTCAACGTTGGAATATGCTGCCGGACTGGACACTAGGATTGCCAGCGAAGACGCAATCGTTCAACGGCTCACGCATTTACCAGCAGATTGGTTAGAAGATCGTAGAAAGAGACTGGAACTCGAAATCAGGATGAATGAAAAGGCAGGAATCCTGGCAACTGCCGTTTCAGTTATAGTTGCTATCGGCGAAGGCTTTGGTCATAAGGCAACTCCGGATGAATCGGTGGCACAGACCCAGAAAACTTCGACGGCAAATTTGCACACGACCACAACGAAGACCACCGCAGCACTTCCCCCGCAAGTTCTTATCTACTCCTTCTTGGTGGGTCTATTGTTTGGTGCGATGATTCTGCTTCCAATCACCAAGAACCTTCAGCGCCTAGTACACGTACTCAAACGCGCTCGCAAAGAACATGATCGCGTCACAAGTCTCACTAAGGGTTATTGGCTGTAGATCCCAGCGAGCTTTCCGCGGGAACTCGGTCGATCAAATGAAGTCGCATTGCAGCTTAACACCTGATGCAAGTGCGGAGAGGCGCGACCTCTCCGCACGATTGATTAGCAGGGTCAATCCTCCTCACCCTCATCAACGCCAACCGGAGGGCATTCCAGTCGGTGAATACTCAGTGCATGGACCTCACTGCCGTATTCGAACGCGCGCAACACGCCGTCGATCTCGACGTAGTCACCACGCCTCATGCCCCGAGTGAAGCCGCAGAAGTACGGCCCCATGCAGATCACACGGTGCCGCTCGGTACGCGAGACCCACTCGCTCGTCTGCTTCTTCCATGTGCCGGTCGCAATGCAAACGGTGAGAACGGCGAAGGAATCATTGCGGATACCATTCGAGGCAGGCACCTCGGCATCGCTGCCGAGGAACCCACGCAACTTGATTGTGTTTTCGA